>Ga0181390_1000143_pt1 | contig 28953 bp, 49 predicted proteins | sample 13SPOviralmetaG_FD_130085 | JGI IMG/M metagenome (GOLD analysis project Ga0181390, IMG submission 130085) | Marine viral communities from the oligotrophic San Pedro Time Series (SPOT) site, San Pedro Channel, CA, USA - 13 SPOT_SRF_2010-07-21 | ecosystem: Environmental > Aquatic > Marine > Strait...
AAGTATCGTGAGAAAGATACTCTAACCGCTGAGTTCTGGGAACCAATCTTTGCAAATACTAACTTTAAAGAGTTCTTAAAAGCACACTATTCTATTGGCCATAAGCCAATGTTAGAAATCGATCTTGATGAAGTAATTGAAGAAGAGGCCGCCGGTGGTTAATATTACAAGTGCAGACTATATATTAGTAGAAAACGATGTATCAGGGTTTGGTGATTTTTATGGTGTCAAGTTAAAAACTGGTAAATGGAAAAATGTAGTTGTAGTATATGGCAAAGTGACAGTAAAGGAAGACCCAGAAAATGACACTGCTAGAATGTCATTTAATTACTCCATACAAGATCCAGCAGATTATGATATTGAAGAGCTAGAGTCAAATCCAGACTTTAACAATTATCTTGGCGACCTATTAAACTTTATCATACTAGATTCATTAGAAAATAAAGAGGCAAAAATTGGAAATATCGAATCAACTACCGACTCACATTCTGAATCACCTACTGAATAATGAAGAGTTTTGTCGTAGAGTAATACCTTACGTTAAGCCTGAGTATTTTGAAAGTACTCATAAGACCGTATTTGATATGATCGTGAAGTTTGTTCAACAAACGAACAAGCTTCCGACATCAAGGGTTTTACAGCTTGAGCTAGGTAAGATCAGTGCACCTGATGAAATACTTAATAGTGCTAATCAGCTTATTGATCAAATTGCTGTGAAAACTGATGTCGATACTGAGTATCTAATTAAAGAGTCTGAGAAATGGTGCCGTGATCGTGCTGTCTATAACGCGATCATGGAATCAATTCAAATTATTGATGGTAACGAAAAAGAAAAAACCGATGGTGCTATTCCAGAGATTCTATCTGAAGCCCTCGGTGTTTCTTTTGATCAAGCTATTGGTCATGATTACATTGACAACTCAGCGGAACGATTTGAATTTTACAATAAAAAGGAAGATCGTATACCGTTTGACTTAGATTACTTCAATAAAATTACAAAAGGTGGGTTACCTAATAAAACACTGAATATCGCTTTGGCTGGTACTGGTGTTGGTAAGTCTTTGTTTATGTGTCATTGCGCAGCATCCATTCTACAGCAAGGTAAGAATGTTCTATACATCACTATGGAAATGGCTGAAGAACGTATCGCTGAGCGTATTGATGCTAACCTAATGGATTTACCTATTGAACAACTTGAACGAGTGCCAGAAAAAGTATTCAAGGATAAGATTGCTAATATTGCAAAAGCTAATATTGGTAAGCTAATCGTTAAAGAATATCCAACTGGCTCAGCTCATACTGGTCATTTTAGAGCACTTCTGAACGAACTTAAAATGAAGAAGAACTTTAAACCAGATATGATTTATATTGATTACCTAAACATCTGCGCCTCAAGCCGCATGAAGGCTATGGGTGGCAGTATAAATAGTTACACCTACATTAAAGCTATCGCGGAAGAATTGCGAGGCCTTGCTGTAGAGTTCAATGTTCCAATCATGTCAGCTACTCAGACAACACGTTCTGGTTTTGGTAACACTGACGTTGGACTTGAAGATACATCGGAATCTTTTGGTTTACCAGCTACGGCAGACTTAATGTTCGCTCTTATATCTACAGAGGAACTTGAAGAACTTGGCCAGATCATGGTAAAACAGCTAAAGAACCGATATAACGATCCTACCAAGTACAAAAGATTCGTAGTCGGTATTGATCGCTCCCGCATGAAATTATATGATGCAGAAGAGTCTGCCCAACAGGATCTTGTATCGGATCCTGTGGCAGACAAACCAATAGCAACGTGGGGTAACAATGAGAATAAAGACACGTTTGCTGAATTTAAAATCTAGGAGAATATTATGTTAAAATGGTTAAAAGAACGTACCGGTGAAAGAACTACCTTAGATGGTGCGACACTTATGTTAATTTGTGGTTCAGTTATTTTGTTTGGCGGTGTTGCAAACTTACTGGCTTGGGCTGGCTTTCTATATGGAATCTATACTACGGTATCATCTGAAGATCCAAGTTGAGACCAAATTTAAGAGATTAGTCTCTTGTAGCCCTGTACAAAATCCTTATATGTTGATATAATAGTACCATAAATTAATCAAAGGATATTTACATTATGAAAGACTTAATTGAAAAAACCCAAGAGCTCATCTCGATCATGGAGAAACAATTACATGATCGTTTTGAGCACACCAGAGATACCGAAAGGTATACTTTCCAAGAAGGTCGTAACTATATCAAGATTATCAGAGAATCTGATCGTTACGACAGAGTTTCTCAATCAGTAGCTGGTTTTATTGTTAAGAAATCTCCAAAATCCAAAATCGATAATAAAACAAATGCTCCATTTCAAATTGGCGATATGTTGATGGCTGCTGGTTTTAGCAAACCTGCTACTAACTTCGCTAGAGGTAATGTTTTTAATTATGATCCAGCTGATATCCGCTGGACGGGGATTTAATTATGAGTTTAGATATTCTTGAAAGTGCATTAAAAAGCGACCTTACTTACGTTTCATTTGAAGATGGAACGGAGTGGGTTGCACCCTTACTATCATTTTCTGTTTTAGACAAGTATTTTTGGGACCTTGTGAATCATAGACCGTTAAAGGCTATGGACATGGGTCGTGATTCTAAATTTTTAGGAGCGTAATATGAGTAAACTAAAAGACGTACTATTTGATGCGGTTGATACGATGGAACTCGATGAGTTTATCAAAGAAATGGCCGATTTATTCGGTGGTGATGAATACGAAGCCAGATCATTCTGGTACCAAATGAACGTAGGAAGTGGAGTAGGTATTGATTATGAGAACTAATTCTTTTATTTTTACAGCTGATGTAAATTCAGCTACTGATATGCAACAGATTGAAATGTTGAGAAATTCAATTAAAGCTGTTAATAAAATGGCTAAACAAACTGATACAATGAATCAATATCGTTGTGAGCATGGTTATGATGATTGGAAAGACGTTACACCTAAGTATCGTGTAACTCTACACGCTCGTGGTGCTCGTAGAGTTCATGCTATTGCTGACGGCAAAAGCAAATACGCATACGATGACGTTCTTCCACTAAGACACGCTGAGAGGATCGACGTATATGTCCATGCTCGATAGTTGGATTGTCATAGTAAAGCGGGATGCCGAAACAAAGGTCAGGTTCATGTATGATTCTAAGAAAACTGCTTGGGAATCATACAATAAATTCAAAGAGAAGGGATATAGCGTAGAGTTCAGCTTTCAAAAAGTATAAATAGTATAATACAATCATACCATAAAAGGGTAAGTAATGAAAGCATTTAGAAATCACGTTCCATTAACAGAAGCTGCTAAAAACACACACATGACCCACCTCGAAGATCTAATCATCGATGGTGGGGTTAGTGGTGCTCGGCAGGCTATTATGGCATTACGTTCTTTACGCGATATGCTAAAAGGTACTGCTACTTCAGCTGTAGACGTAACCGTTAAGTGGGACGGAGCTCCTGCTATCTTTGCTGGTGAAGATCCATCTGACGGCCAATTCTTTGTCGCAAAGAAGGGTATCTTTAACGCTAATCCAAAGATATATAAGACTCACGCTGATATCGATGCAGACACTTCAGGCGATCTATCTAAGAAATTAAAAATAGCATTTGATAATCTTAAAGATGTAGGAATTAAAGGAGTCATTCAAGGCGACTTTATGTTTGATTCATCTGATCTAAAGAATGAAACAATCGATGGCCAGAAAATGGTTGTTTTTCACCCTAATACCATTGCTTATGCTGTACCAAAAGGATCAGCAATAGAAAAGCAAATATCAAAAGCCAAGGTTGGTATCGTATGGCACACTAGCTATTCAGGTGGTACATTTGAATCCATGAGAGCTGAGTTTGGTGGTAATATCTCAGGTAAACTTAAGCAATCATCTAAAGTGTGGATGCAAGATGCTACCCTAGATGATTTATCTGGTACTGCTACTCTAACTGATACTGAAACTGAAGCTTTAAACGCTAAGTTGTCGGCTGCAGGTTCTCTCTTTAGAAAAATCTCATCTTCAACCTTAAAGACTATTGAAGACAATAAAGAACTTAATCTTATGATTAATGTTTATAATAACACTAAGGTAAGAGCAGGTGAAAAAATTACTAATACTCGAGCTCATGCCGATGGCATGATAAAGTTTATTCAATCTAGATACCAAAAGCAGATTGATAAAAGGAGTAGTCAGAAAGGAAAAGATGCTCAGGTAGCCAAAAGAGATGAAATATTAAAGTTTTTTGATAAAAAGAACTTAAAAAACTTACAATTAATCTTTGATTTACAGAATTTAGTGGTAGATAGCAAACTAATCATTATAAATAAACTAAACAAACTAAACAAAATTGGGACGTTTGTTAAGACTAAATCCGGATTTAAAGTAACCAACCCTGAAGGTTTTGTTGCTATAGATCGTATGGAAGGTGGAGCTGTTAAATTAGTTGATAGAATGGAATTTTCTACTAACAACTTTAGCAAAGATATTATAAAAGGTTGGGATAACCCCAACTAAATGGGATACCGAGGATAGGCATGTTAGGGTTTAAAGAACATACTCAGCTAGAAGCTTTGTCTATGCAACAAAGAATGAAGGCTAAAATAAACTTCAAAAAGAATAAAGCCAAAATTATGCTCGGCCGTAAGAAAGCGGCTAAGAAGCTCGCCTCCCCTGAAAAACTTAAAGCACGTGCCATAAAGCAGGCTCGATCATTATTGCTTAAAAAAATGCTTAAAACAAGAAGTAAGGATGATCTATCCTTTGCTGGTAAACAAGCAATTGAAAAAAAGCTAGCTAAAAAGACTGCTGCAATTAAAAAGATTGCTAAGAAACTTGTTCCACAAGTAAAAGCAGCTGACCGAGCTAAGAAAAATATGGCCAAAAAAGGTATGAAATAATAATGATTAAAAAGTTTAGTGAATTTGTAACAGAAGCAAAGGGTGATGTTACCATTGTGTTTGGTAGATTCAATCCACCGACTTCTGGCCATGAAAAATTATTTGACACATTAAAGAAAGTTTCCAAAGGGGGCATGTATAGAATATATGCTTCTAAGTCCGAAGACACTAAGAAGAATCCTCTTCCATTCAGAGATAAAGTAAAATTCCTACGTAAGATGTTTCCGAAGCATGCCAGAAATATTATGGCAGACACTGATACGCGTACGGTGATTGATGTAGCACGTAAGCTATACGATCAGGGTTTCACTAAAATGACTCTGGTAGCAGGATCTGATAGAGTAAAAGAATTTGAAATTCTACTCAATAAGTACAACGGAGTAGAAGCACGACATGGGTTCTACCAATTTGAAAGCAAGATTAAAGTAATATCTGCTGGCGAAAGAGATCCTGATAGTGATGATGTTTCTGGCATGTCGGCCTCTAAGTTAAGAGTAGCTGCTGCTGATAACGATTTGGAGTTGTTTAGCAAGGGAATGCCAAAATCATATAAAGACAGTAAAGAATTATTTAATGCTGTACGTAAGGGAATGGGATTAAAGGAAACAAAATCATTCCGTAAACATGTAGAATTACCTAAGGTTTCTGATAGAAGAGAAGACTATATTGAAGGTAATTTATTTAGTGAAGGCGATACTGTACAAGTAAAAGAAACAAAAGAAATTGGTGAAATTACTACATGCGGTGCTAATTATCTTACTATTAAGTTCGAAAATAAATCAAAGAAAGTATGGCTAGATCAAGTTGAATTAGTTGAAAAAAGCTGCGGTAGTCGTAAAAAGAAAGTAAATGAAGATGATCCATGCTGGGACACTCATGTGCAAAGAGGCATGAAAAAGAAAGGTAAGAAGATGGTACCTAACTGCGTACCCAAAGAAGCTAAATCGAAAGATTATAAATCAATGACGGCTAAACAAAAAGCTGCACATGATAAGCCAAGATCAGACTCACCAGAGAGTAAACACACTAAGAAATTTAGAAAAATGTATGGTGAAAGTACACTAACTTTCGAAGAATTTAATATTACAGAAAAGGCCGATGTGACAGATGCACTGAAGAAAAAAGCTGATAAATCTGGCATGCCGTATGCTATTCTCAAGAAAGTATTTGATAGAGGATATGCAGCTTGGAGCTCTTCACATAGACCAGGAACTAATCCTACACAATGGGGATTGGCTCGAGTTAATTCATTCGCAACAAAGTCCAAAGGGACATGGGGCAAGGCCGATGCTGATCTTGCCAAAAAGGTAAGGGGAGAATAATGAAGTCATTTAAAGAACTCAGAGAAAAATATAAAGGTAAGTTTCCGCCTGATATGGTAGCAGCTGCTGTTAAGATTGCTATGGATATGGCAGGTGATATGACCGGTGCTACTAAGAAGATTGAAGCTATGAAACGTGGCTTATCCAAGGATAAAGTTGTATCTGATACTTTACGCTTGGTTAACGAAGGTCGTGAAATTTACGTTATGAAAAAGGGTAAACAACAGCGTACTGTAGACGGTAAGACTGCTGATAAGATGAAGCGCCAAGGTTGGAAACTAATCGGTAAGAATGAATCAGTAGAGGAAGCTAGAAGAAAAAAGCCTAAACCGTCGGCCCGAGAACGTCTTCTTAAAGGACTAAAGAAAAACGGGTACGACGTGCATGCAAGAGCTAAGGCAGCTGATGCTGAAGTAGCAAGACTTAAAAAGCTATATAAAATGGAATCGTCTGAAGAGATGATTGAGCTAGGTGAAATTACTATCCCCGTTTCACTAGCAACAAAGATTCCATTCCTTAAAGATAAAGTATACCAAAAAGCTTTACGATACTATTTAGATTGGAGAAAGAAAAACCCTAAACAAGGTTCTATGGGTATCTCTAAAGCAGCAAGAGAATTTGGAGTAGATATTAAAACATTGCAATTCCAATTGCATAAACTTATAGATCTTGGTAAGCTGCCTAAGCATTTGGCAACTAATCCAAATATGCTAGGCGGTGGAACACGTAAACCAATGCGTAAGAGCGGTTTTGGTCAACAATAAATAAATTAAAACTTAAAATAAAGGATTTAAAACGATGAAACAATTTACACAAATTAGAGCAGAGTTGCAAGAAAAGGCATACCGACCGACTGGTTCAATGTCTCAGCTAGGTAACTTGGTAGCTCAAGCATTTAAAAAGCACGTCGAAAAGGCTAAGATGTCTCAGGTCGATGAAAAGAAGCTTACCAAAATGTGGGGCGATTGGTGCTCTAAAAAAGGTTCAGCTTTAGTTCTCGATTATATCTCTAAGGCAGAAAAGAAAGCTAAACTTGAAGCTGGTACCTTTGGTGTTGCTGGTATGAAAGGTAAAAAGTTTGGTAAGTTTGTAAAAGAGCCAAGCTATTCTACAGAAAAGCAAGATTATTACCTTCTAAGCAATGATTTCGTAGTAATGATCCAAGGTACTCAAGATGCTAAGGAACTTAAGAATATGACTAAAGCTATGAAAGGTTCTTATAAGAGCACAGAAGCTGGTACTCTTGATGGACTACTTGGTGGAGATGCTAAGTTCTCGTCAGGTGCTACAATCGAAATTAGAGATACCTTTGGTATTATTATAGACGATAAGTAATATGAAATCATTTAAATCGCATTTAATCACCGAAGGTGGCATGAAGCCAAGTGGTGAAGATCTATTTAAAAGAAACAATAAAATAGACTTCATCAGAAAGGCTCAAGCTGGTGAGTTACTTGATATTGATGGTAACACATTAACTGTTAAGAACACAAATGCGATGAATGATTTGCTTAATATTATTAGTAATGTAGACGATAATGCCGATTTAGATAAAACTTGGAGAGACTTACACAAAGGCGCATTAGGTGTAATCCACTCTAGAGTCGATAAAATTGCTAATGGCTTCTCTACGGTCAGTGGTAAAAATCCTACGGGTGAAGATTGGGAATCAATTATCGCTGTAGCTGTAAATAAGATACAAGGTCGTAAGTGGAACACTGGTCCTGAGTGGGAACGTGCTGAAAAGTTCTGGGGCGATTGGGAAACACAAGGTATGAAACTTGGCCAAGATTTCGTTAGCAAGCTAAAAGTTTCAAAGCTAGAACAACTCGGTGCTTCGACTCTACCTATTAGTAAAGATTGGAAGGGTACTAATAAAACACCTAAAACCGATCTTATTGATGGCAAAAAGAAAATATCTTTAAAGAAAGCAGGTGGTTCACAGTTACTATCTGCTGGTAAAATGGAAGCAATCTCTACCATAGAAGCTGCAATGAAAATGTACTCTATGGATCCTAAAGGTAAAGCTAGAGTACAATCATTAATCTCAGATCTAGAAGAAAAAATGATTAAGCTAACCGAAAAGGGTACAGTTGGTTCTATAGAAAAACTAAGAGGCCAGAAAACATTATCATCTAGCGATGCTGCAAGGATAGCAGAATTAGATCAAGGGCAGGAATATGCACAAGAGCTATCTAATAAGATGCAAGCTCTTTTCAATGAAGATGAATTGATGAAGCAATATTTCTGCTGGGAAGCGGCTACTGGTATTACTAAGTTTGGTGCTAAGTCAGAAGGTGTGGCTAATGTGATTGTAACATTTAAAGAAACTGGAACGATTACAGATATTCTAAAATTAGATTCACCAGAAAATGCTGGTAAAGTACTAGCACGTGGTAACGATTTCTACATTTCGTTTAAGAGCTCATCTGGTTCACCGCCGTACCTAGCTCTTAGAAGTAAAAAAATTAAGATGAAGACTGAGGATACCCAATCCACATTCGCACAAATTATTCATGAAGAATGCTCAAAGGAAACTATTGGATTGCAGATGTTGCATGAAGGTAGAGTTGAACAGTTAGACGAATTTAAAATGTTTAAAAGAATTGCATCAAAGGCAAAAGGTATTGGTTCGGCTATATCTAGTGCTGCTAAGAAAATTATGGATGCGATACTAAAAAGACTTAAAGGCGCATTTGCTTGGATTAAACGTCAAGGCGATAAAATTATTAACGCTATGTTGACATTCTTTGGTTTTGATATTAAAACAGTTAAAGTAAGAGGCGGGGGTAAATACCCTATATCTTTATAATGAAAACGTTTACGCAATACATAACAGAAGCAGTTAAGGAAGGTGATACAGTACGCATTAAAAAGCAATACACTGATTCACCTCAAGAAGCTAAAGAGCTTTATACAGTTAAAGAGTTACGAGGACCTAGAGTTCTTATTACACCTAAGGTTTGGAAAGGCCGCGGCATTAAGCCAACGGAAGCGGTACAACTAAAAATGATAGAGAAAGCTTAATATGCTAACATTTAAAGAACATATCGAAGAAGGATCAGAATCCTGGGAAGCAGGATTTAAGCGTCGTGTAGTGAAAACGACTAAGCCTGACCATAAAGAAAAGGGATACAAGTGGCGAATCAAAGGTAAAGATCGTCCAGAAATTTCGATTAAGTTATATAAAACAAAACCCGACTTTGCTGAGTTTAAAAAGCAAATGAAACGAGTAGCAGGTCACGAATTTGGCGGATAATTTTGAATAAATTTAGATATTATGTTTTAGCGTCAGGAAAGCTAAGAGCATTAAAAAGACACATCGATCCAGAGTATAGCAATATACCAAAAAAAGATTTAGTAGTAGTAATTAATAGTAAGTTTGATCCTTTTGTACAAAGAGCTGAAAAATGGTGTAAAGATGAAGGAATAGAATATCATATTACAGAGTCCGATGGCACTCCTGGAACTGGTAAAAACTCTTTATTTGAAGTATTTTTAGCAAGCGATGATGACTATATGGTGCAAATTGATGGAGATGATTTTTTAACTCCACATGGTGTTTGGTTATATAAACACATAGCTAATACACAATCACCACCAGATATAGTATGTTTATTAAATCAAATATCGCTTACATACAATTGGACAGCAGTAAATTATATAGAAAGTGGCAAAGATAATGATGATGATCCATTTTATAAAGTGGATAAATCTGAGTGGCCAATTACAACAGCTCAGCCATTTCATTCTCCGCCGCTGAAGCTTATAGAAAATACTACTATAGAACATTATATGAGAAGGGGAAACCGAAATAGGGCTAGAGCTATGAGGTTTCAGAGCTATAATCAAAAGTTTTTGAAGCTTGCTGAAAAATATGTTGATGCTAACGAATCACATTGTAGAGTTGTTTTTTACTCTCGTAAGGCTATCAAGAAAAGCGAATTTTGTGGATTGCAAGTTGGAGAAGACACAATATTGTATTATAAGCTTAAGCATATGGGGTTATGCGGAGAGTTAGATGTTAGAACTAATGTTGAATTACCAGCAACATACATATATGACGAAACATTAGATGGAGTGGTATCAAATGCATCTAATCATGGAACTGATTTAAATTGGATGTGGACTTTTATAAGAGAAGTTAGAAAGCTAGAAAAGAAAAATATGTTACATGCTTATACCAACCTTCCCGAGCTAAAGGTTGATTATCCAGCAGACTATGAACCTGACTCTCTTGATCTTTCTAATCAATATGAATTTCCATATAATGTAAATGGAATGTCTGGTACTTTAAAGGCGCCAGCAAATTCCTCGGAAAAAACGCTGATGGATAAATATATGTACAGACTAAATAAGACTAGCTTATGAAAACGTTTAAAGAACATTTAGAAGGATTTGCGTTATACGAAGGTTCAATGGTTCCATTGGAGAGTCCAATGATTGAGCTTGATGAAGCGGAATATAAGGGTAGAGAAGTAGAAGTAGGTAAGCCATCACGAAATAGTGGTGATGGTAAAAAATACGTGGTATACGTTAAAGACCCAAAAACAGGAAATGTTAAAAAAATAACCTTTGGTGATCAGAAAGGTGGACTATCATCTAAAATCAATGATAGAGATGCTGCAGCAAACTTTGCATCACGCCACAACTGTGATACTAAAAACGATAAAATGAAGCCAGGTTATTGGTCTTGTCGATTACCGAAATACGCAAAGGACTTGGGGCTTAAAGGTGGTGGATCTTACTTTTGGTAAACCGTATTGGGAAGACGCTGACGTAAGAACGTTCTTTCCAGAAATAGACGACGCAGAATATGTTTGGCACAGAGATGCCGAAGATAGAGAGATTGAAGTTTTAGAGGGAGAAGGATGGCAATTCCAGGTAGAAAATTGTTTACCATGGTTGCTTAAAAAGGGAATGGTATTTGATATACCTGAAGGAGAGTACCACAGACTAATCAGAGGAGTAACTCCTCTCAAATGTAGGGTTATAAAACATGGCAACAGCTAAAGAACAAAGAGACGAACAATCACAACGTCTTGATAGGATTGAACAAAAAATCGATCACATGGCTGATGCTATTATTGCCCTAGCTCGCGCCGAAGAAAAGATCATTACATTAACAGATTTTGGTAAGCAACAAGGCGAGCAAATATTAACTCTTATAAATAGAGTTGATAGATTAGAAAATTTGGTTAGGCAAAATGCCCAGACCGTACAAGTTATTAACAAACTATTCTGGATAATTACAGCTGCAGCCGCGGCCGCAATATCAGGAATGCTTTTTATTCAATAGGAGAAAGAAAAAATGTACAACGACGATATAACGCGAAGCATTGCTAAGGCTGCACAAGAAGTACTGGAAGGCTACGGCAAGAAAAAAATGAAAAAAGAAGAAGTTAAATATCCACATGATATGTTTCACCCAGAAACTGGTGAAAAGAAAGTAGCTAAAGACGAATCTGACCATAAAGCTCTTGAAGCTAAAGGGTATACTCATGAAAAACCAGATGTATCTGAAGTTTCAGAACCAGAAGACAAAGGTCATAAAAAGTTTAAAGCTATGCACAAAGTTAAGACCTCTGGCGAAACCCCAGATGGTTCAGTTGTTAAAGAAGGTTCAGCTAAACAAGAAAAATATAAAAAATTCTTTACGGCTGCTTTGGAAAAATTCGGTGTTAAATCACCAGCTGAATTAGAAGGCGAGAAGAAAAAAGAGTTCTTTGATTACGTGGATGCTAACTACAACGCTGACGGCGAAGTTGATGAAAGTCTTATCGGCTCAATCAAAAAGGCTGCAGGTAAAGTAAAAGATAAACTAACTGGCGCTGACAAGAAGAAAGCCGCGGCAGCAAAAGATGATGTTCCTGACAATCCTTTTAAAGGAGTAGGCGCAAGAAATAAAAGAGCTCTTGATTCTGACCCTAAGCTGAAGGTTAAATTTGAGAAGGAAAAAATTGCAGGGTATGTTCAAAAGATTAAAGATGCCGAAAAGAAAAATAAAGACGGTGATATGTCAGACGATAAGCTTGATAGTACTGAAGAGTATTACAACGAGTTGATCAATAACGCTGAAGATAGAATCGACGAGATTGAATCAAAGATGTAATAATTGTAGTATCATATATAATACATGATGAAAATATTTGACGAGTTGACAAACCGAAACTTTAAACTCTTCGCCATGCAGCACTACAATAATCCGGAGTGTACTGATGTCGAAGAGTTTAAAGAAGATTTAAACCGATTTAGATATCTTAAAAGATTGCTAAGTCGATACGAAGCCGACGGCGATTTGCAAGAACGCTTAATACTCAATCACATAATAGTAATATATAATGTGTTTGGGATAGAAGCAGCTAATAGGATGATTTGGTTTAAGTTGCAAAAAGAACACTGGACATATGTTAAGCCTTTTTTGGTATTTTTAAATTACCTACCAATAGATGAAAAGGTTTACGTGCCATTAGATCCATACATCATAGATAAGCTAAGGAACCTATAATGAGTTTACTTTCAAGAACAGGTGACGTAATATACGCATTTAAATTTCTGCGTACGCTAACTAAGCCTTGGAATAAAATGGACGCTTTTAAACTCGGTATTATCGACAAAGATGGTAAAGTACTCAAAAAGGGTAAAGATCTAGAGACGTCTGAAGAAAAATCGGCTTATACAATCTTTCATAGATTAGTATTTAACGTCAAAAGGCTATTAGGTAAAGTTCCTGGTGGTAAATCTACACTAGGTTCTTATGCCGCAGCACTGTTTCTTATTAAAGAGCACACTAAACTAAGTGAAGAAGAAATTAAGGCTGTAATGAGTGAAGTATTAGATGCTGAAGAATTGGAAAGTTTAGAAGAAGCTACTTGGTTCCAAGAAGATAGTAAACTAAAGCCAGGCGAATATCAATTGGTACAAGAAGTAGCTTATTCAATTACAGGCGAAATTATTGGTCTTCCTAAGGATAAAGTTAAAGTAAATGAATTTTTAGAACCAACTGATCGCCTATTTAACCAAAATATTTACAAGGTAAACCATAGCAAAACTGGTTTAGATGTATACATAACAAATGAGGATATCAAGCGATGAAATCGTTTAAAGATATGTGGCATGCAGCCATTGAAGATACAACGACTGGAAGTGTTGACATGATTCCAACACCCTTAAAGTCAAAGTCTAAGAAAAAGAAAGAACAGTCATTATACGATGGCAGAACCCGTGAAGGTAAAAAATTCGTAGAAAGAATGCTAGCTAAAAAACAAGCGAGAGAATCTAAAAAACTAGAGAAATAATATTATGAGTAAAATATTGATTGGAGTGATTGTTATTATGGGTTTAGGAGGATACTTCCTCTATAATAAGAATATTGAGCTGCAACGGCTCAATACAGCATATGAGGTAAGAGATGCTGAGCAAAAAGCTGCTATCGAAGCAGTGCAACAAAATCTAGAAAAAACCTCTAAAGCACTGACCGGTCTCCAGGTCAAAAACCAACAGTACGAAGTAGAAATGGCTGAATATCTTGACATATTTGAGCGACATAATATCGCCAAATTAGCAAGTGCAAAACCAGGCCTAATTCAAATTCGATTTAATAATGCAACAAAGGAGGTATTCGATGGTATTGAAGAGGATAGTGCTCGGATTAGTACTCTTAACGACTAGTGCATGCTCGTTATTAGGACCAAGAGAAGTAGAAGTAATTACAAAACCTATTGAACTAGATATAGTACAACCAGTTCTTCCAAGACCACTCAATCTTAAAGATCCTAAATGGTACGTCGTTTCTGACGCGGTCATCATTGAGGAATGTATTAAGAATCCAGAGACTAAAAAAAGAGACTGTAAGCTTGGAAAGGAAGATCTATATCCGGAAGGACATACATATTTAGATAGATTCATAGATGATATTAAAAAGAAGCATGGGGGTGATATCGTATTTGTAGCTATGAGTGTACAAGATTATAAGCACATGGCATACAACACACAAGAACTAAAAAGGTACATTAACCAATTAGGCGAAGTGATAGTATATTACCGGAACGTAACAATAAATGACGAAGACGCAGGTGCGGTAAAGATAAAGGTAAAAGAAGATGGCAAAGATTAAAAAAGAAATGACTAAATGGGAAAGAGCAGAGGTTGCTGCAAATTTATCAGCAATTGCTTATATGAATGCAACCAAAGGTCAGAAAGCAAGTAAAGCAATGGGATTCACAAAGGCACGATTGATTGCTAAAGATGGTGCAGAAGTATTAGTAGCATATAGTCCAACAACATTATGGTTCGCATTCCGAGGCACAGAACCCTCAAAGCTAAATGATGTGTTGGCTGATTTAAAAGTATTAAAGCGTAAAGCTCAAGCAGGTGGTAGAGTTCATAGTGGCTTCCAGGACGAAGTAGATGAATTATGGGACGATCTTAAATTAGAATTAATTAAAAACGATCAACGGCAAAAGCCAAGAGATGTATATGTAACAGGTCATTCACTCGGTGGAGGTATGGCAACAATCGCGGCAAGTCGATGTGAAGCCAAGGAAGTATATACATTTGGTTCACCACGAGTTGGTAATGCTAAATTTGTTAACACATTAGATTGCCCACACTATCGCTTTGTTAATAATAACGATATCGTATGTAAAGTACCACCAGCATTATTGTTCTTTAAACATGATGGTGAATGCATTTACTTTAACGCCTATGGTAACGTTCGTAATTTAAGTGCATGGCAAAAAACTAAGGACATGTTCCGTGGCATTTGGGCTGGCTGGAAGCAAGGTAAATTCTTCGACATGTTTACAGATCATGGCATAGGTAACTATGTAAATAACGTAAAACGCAAAGTAGAAGGAGAATAATATGTCTTGGCTTGTCGCACTCGCACTAAAATCTATTCTTGGTTCAGTCATTGGTAGTTCGTTCTACCAATGGTTCCAAGACACCAAAGGTGGCATCTGGTTTCAAAAGAAGGTCGATCAATTTATGGAATACTTCGCTGAGAAGTATGATCTTGAGTTGGCCAAAAAGGATGCCAAATTCCGTAAAAAATTCCCACTACAAGCTGAACGCATAGATCAGCTAGAAGAAGATCTGGGAATTATCTGGGCACTACCAACAGTTCGCAAAGAACTATCTAAACACCTTACTACTGAGTTGCAGAATATAGCACCTAGTGGTGAAATGCCTATTTGGGTAGAAAAAAGAATCAAAGATAAATCTAAATAATTGTTGTACATTCACAGTAAGATGTGATATAATATACATAATTAAATGATTGGAAATAATACTATGTCTATACAAGTAACGAAGCGTGATGGCACGTCTCAAGACTTTGACTTGGAAAAAGTTCACAAGGTTTTGGAATGGGCTATCGAGGGAATCGCTGGCGTATCAATGTCAGAGATCGAATTAAAAGCAAACATACAGCTATATGATAAGATACCTGCTTATGATATTCATGAGCTACTTATTAAATCAGCTGCAGAGCTTATCTCAGAGCACACACCGAATTATCAGTTCGTAGCTGCTCGACTTATCTCTTATAAGTTGCGTAAAGAAGTTTATGGTGATTATACGCCATGGACTCTTAAGCGTATTATTATTGAGAATGTAAGCCGTGGAGTATATGATGGTTCTATTATGGAAGAATATGACCATACAGAAATTGATGAGCTAGATGCTTATATCAAACATGATCGCGATGATTCATTTACTTATGCTGGTATGGAACAATTCCGTGGCAAGTATCTTGTTCAAGATCGTAAAACAAAGCAACATTACGAAACACCACAGATGTTGTATATGATGGTTGCTGCTACGCTCTTTATTAACTATCCAAAAGAAACCAGATTAAAATACGTTAAGGACTACTATGATGCGATATCTCTCTTCTATATTTCGTTACCCACTCCAATTATGGCAGGAGTTAGAACTCCGACTCGCCAGTTCTCAAGCTGTGTGCTTATTGAATCAGGCGATTCTCTTGATAGTATTAATGCTACTAGCACCAGTATCGTAAAATATATCTCTAAGAAAGCAGGTATTGGTATTGGTGCTGGTTCAATTAGAGCAGAAGGTTCAAGAGTTGGTGATGGTTCAGTAGTACATACGGGTTTGATTCCATTCCTGAAGTATTTCCAATCAGCAGTTAAGTCTTGTTCTCAAGGTGGTGTTCGCGGTGGTGCTGCAACAGTTTATCTACCAATCTGGCACTATGAGTTTGAAGATCTAGTTGTATTAAAGAACAACAAAGGTACCGAAGAAAATCGTGTACGTCACATGGACTATACATTCCAACTCAATAAGCTAATGTATGAGCGTCTAATTACAGGCGGTGAGATTAGCTTCTTTGATCCAAATGATGTACCGGGTTTATACGAAGCATTCTTTGCAGATCAAGATAAGTTTAAAGAGTTATATGAGAAGTACGAACGTGCTCGTTCTATCCGTAAGAAAACTTTACCAGCTTTGGAAGTATTCCAATCATTACTAACAGAGCGTAAAGACACTGGTAGAATATATGTGATGAATGTTGATCATGCTAACGATCACGGCTCATTTGACCCTAATGTTGCTCCAATTAAAATGAGTAACCTATGTTGTGAAATTGATCTACCAACCAAGCCATTGAAATCATACGATGACCCTGATGGTGAAATCTCGCTTTGTACATTATCAGCAATTAACTGGGGTCTGATTAATCACCCTAATGAGTTCGAAAAGTATTGTGATCTAGCTGTAAGATCTCTTGATGAACTATTAGACTATCAAGACTATCCTATTAAAGCTGCAGAACGTAGTACACAGAATCGTCGTCCACTTGGTATTGGTATTATCAACCTTGCATACTTCTTAGCTAAACGTGGAATGAAATACGACGAAGGTGCATTTGAAACAGTTGATCAATATGCTGAGGCATGGTCTTATTATCTTATTAAAGCTTCTGCAGATATTGCTAAAGAAAAAGGCAAAATTCCTCTAAATAATGAGACAAAATACGGCTCTGGAGCTCTTCCAATTGATACATATAAGAGTGCGGTAGATAATTTAATAGAGCATAGCGAACGTTTACCTTGGGATTCATTACGGTCTCAGTTAAAAGAGACAGGTATTCGTAATAGCACTCTAATGGCATTAATGCCAGCAGAAACATCCGCACAAATTAGTAACAGTACAAACGGTATTGAACCTCCTCGCGCATTGGTTTCATATAAGCAAAGTAAGGATGGCGTACTCGCTCAAGTTGTACCCGGTTACCACCATCTAAAAAATAAGTACGATCTCTTATGGGATCAGAAATCACCAGATGGCTATCTAAAAATATGTGCAATCCTACAGAAGTATATTGATCAAGGCATATCGGTCAATACTTCTTATAACCCTGAACACTTTGAAGATAATAAAATTCCAATGTCAGTTATGATACAAGATTTGGTTACTGCATATAAGTTTGGATTAAAGCAATTGTACTATTTCAACACCTTTGATGGTGCTGGAGAAATGAAAGAGGACTTACCTTCGGCTGTTGACGATGCTGCTAATGTAATGTCAGACTACGACGAAGACGATTGTGAATCGTGCAAAATCTAATAAAGGGAATATAAATGACAGTATTGAAAAAGAATAGAAAATCACATTTAGACAAGAAGATGTTTCTTGATGAGGCGGTTGATATTCAAAGATTTGATGAGCTAAAGTATCCAGCAATTGATAAAGTAACAGAAAAGCAATTGGGATTCTTTTGGCGACCAGAAGAAGTAGATATTTCTAAGGATAAGAAAGACTTCAATGGATTAACTGAGCATGAAAAGCATATCTTTACTTCTAACCTCAAGAGACAAATATTGCTCGACTCGGTACAAGGTCGTGCACCTAACCTAGCATTTTTACCTATCTGTTCTTTGCCTGAGGTAGAGAACTGGATTGAAACCTGGTCGTTCTTTGAAACTATTCATAGTCGATCGTATACACATATTATCCGTAACATTTATCCAGACCCTTCATTCGTATTTGATGGAATGCTAGATGTTAAAGAAATACTAGAGTGCGGTAAGGACATCGCACAATACTATGATACTCTTATTGAAGCAAATGAGAATAAAGATATTAGTAAGATGGATCATAAGAGAGCGATATGGATGTGCTTAATGAGTGCTAATGCTCTCGAAGGTATTAGGTTCTATGTATCCTTTGCATGTTCATGGGCATTTGCTGAGCTCAAGAAGATGGAAGGTAATGCTAAGATTATTAAGTTTATCGCAAGAGATGAGAACACTCACCTTGCTGGTACTACAATGATGATCAAGAAGCTATTACTAGAAGACAAAGACTTTGTTAAGATTGCAAAGGAAATGGAATCAGATGTAGTAAAACTATTTGAATCAGTAATCGAGCAAGAAAAAGAGTGGGCACATTACCTCTTTAGAGATGGCTCAATGATTGGCTTAAATGAGGCTATTCTAAAAGAATATATAGAATGGATTGGTTGTAAAAGAATGAGAGCATTGAGTCTTCCATGCTCATACACTGTACCACAAGCTAATCCTCTACCATGGACACAAAAGTGGATTGGTGGAAGCGATGTACAAGTAGCACCACAAGAAACAGAAATCAGCTCCTATGTTGTTGGTGGTGTAAAACAAGATGTTGACGATAACGTACTAAAAGGTTTAAGTTTATGATTAATATTTACGGAAAAGATCAATGCCCTCGTTGCGATATGGCTAAGAATATTGCAGAACAAGGTGGCGTTGAGTATGTGTACAAAAAGCTTGGTGTTGATTACACTAAGGAAGATCTATTGGAAATATTTCCAAACGCAATGTCAGTCCCTCAGATTAGCTCAGATGATACACCAATTGGTGGCTATCCAGAGTTTAGTCGTTGGCTTCAAAATCAAGATAGTTAAGGAGATTAAATGCAAATACCGGGCCAAGTTTCACTAGAGTGTATCAACTGTTTTTCATCATGCGAACTTACATTCGAAGATGATCCACCAAAAACTATACACTGTCCGTATTGCGGAGCTGAACAAGAAATTCAAGAAGACTATGAACTAGACTTCAGCGAATAAGATGGATTGGATTTACGAAGGAAAAGAATATAGCTTACCTGAAGATTGTGATCACAAACAATTATATGGATTTGTTTATTTGATAACTAACAAAGAGACAGGCCAGAAGTATGTAGGTAAGAAATTCTTTTGGTTTAAGAAGACTAAACCTAAGACCAAGACTCGCAAACGTCGCCAACGCTTATTAGTTGAGAGTGATTGGAAAACTTATTATGGATCTAATAAGCATTTAAAAGCAGATGTAGAAAAACATGGTGAGGGTCTCTTTACCAGAGAGATTCTTCATCTATGTAAGACTCGTGGAGAGTGTGCTTATTTAGAAGCTAAGGAACAATTCGATCGAGGTGTTCTTCTAACTGATGACTATTATAATGGAATCATTCAAATAAAACTTGGCGGTAACGCAATAAAAACCCTGTACAAATAACTCGGAGTGTGATATAATATACACATTATGGGCAAAATAATAGAGTTTCCCACTGGGAAAGTAGTAGAAGAACCAAGAGATGAAACAGAAATTTTACAAGATTATCTGGGCGAATGCACCGATGTCGCTCAACATTTAGTACTTGTAATGGCTGATGAGATTGAAAGATTAGCTAATGAAGATGATATTTCTTGGCTAAAAGGCTTTGATCCAAGAAACGAAGAGTTTCCAGAAGCCAGAGATTTTCATGTTATAGTGAATATGCTACACACATCAATGGTAAGGTTTCTAGGTATAGACCATAGAATACAGAAAGATATGGATAGCCTTTATATTAAATTAAAAGCTATAGAATTAAAGCAGCAACTTGGTGAATGGACCGAAGAAGACGATGATATTACTTGATTATAGTCAGATAGCACTAAGCAATATTATAGTGCAGAAATTAAATGATGAAAACATGATACGGCATATGATTCTAAACAGTATTCGTATGTATAATAAGCGATACCGAAAAGAATATGGCCAAATGGTTATATGTGTTGATAGTCCAAATAATTGGCGAAAGACCGTATATCCAGCATATAAGGCAAACCGTAAAAAGAAACGCGATAGCTCATCTGATATGGATTGGCCAGAAGTATTTAGAATTATTAATACGATACGAGAAGAGTTACAACAAAACTTCCCGTACAAGGTGATACAAGTTGAAGGTGCAGAAGCTGATGATATCATTGGTTCTCTTACGCTACAGACACAAGAGTTCGGCCAGCACGAACCAGTAATGATCGTATCGTCAGATAAAGATTTTATTCAATTACACAGGTTTAGCAATGTTAAGCAGTTTTCTCCAATTCAAAAGAAAATGGTTACAGACAAGAACCCTCTCACATATATGTGGAATCATATTATGCGTGGCGATACTGGAGACGGTGTCCCGAATATATTATCCGCAGACAATACTTTTGTGGACTCACTCAAACAGACACCACTACGTCAAACTAGAATCGACGAGTGGATCGAGTCTTCAGATAGATTAAGAGAGGTTATGCCAGAAGAGATTTATCGCAACTACCAACGCAATAAAAAACTGATTGATCTAACAGAAACTCCTGATGATCTAAATCAAAAAATTATAAATACATTTAACACACAAAAACTTCCAATGAAAATGAAAGTGCTAAATTATCTTATTAAGAAAAGATGCAAACATTTGATTGAAGTAGTAGAGGAATTTTACAATGGATAAAACTATAGTACAGGTTTTAAAGGATATTAATAAGCTAACTACACGAGAAGCTCGACTCGAAGCTTTAAAAGAAAACGATTCAAGGATCATGCGAACTATTCTAAGAATGAACTTTGATAAATCAATTACCTGCTTAGTTCCACAAGGAACTCCACCTTATACCCCCGCAGAAAAGCCAATAACCACTTTGGCCATATCTCACGATAGTCAATTTAAATACTTCTTTAAGAATAAATGGTCAAAAAATATTAAACAAGCTGACAGAGAGTCCAAATTCATTCGGCTATTGGAGGCAGTATCTCCAGCTGAAGCCGAAATGCTATGTAAGGCAAAGGACCAATCTTTAAATTACATTGGCATAACCAAAAAGCTATGTCGGGAAGCGTTCCCTGATTTAATAGCAGAGTAGGCTATATTATGATAGTAATAACACTCATAACTAACATAAGGAAGGCTTTTATGAATTGTCAAGAAATTGAACGTTTGAAAAAAGATCGTAATGAGATACTACACTATCGTAAGAATTTATTGAAGAAAGGTAAAGAAACTCTAGCATATAAGATGCAAAGGAAAGCCGAGTATATCGACGAGACAATTAGATACATGCGAGCCGCCGGAGGGTAACCGCAAAAAAACTCAGGTAAACCCTCGAAAGGGGGTTTACTTTTTACTCAAACTGTGATATAATATACATTCAAATATACATTAGAATATACATTATGAATATATTTATTTTAGACAATGATCCCGTGAAAGCAGCACAATTACAGTGCGATAAACACATTCCAAAAATGGTTGTTGAGTCAGGCCAGATGTTATCTACGGTGCATCGAATGCTTGATGGTACAATTGAAATGCGACCATCTAAATCCGGTAAGCGTATTGTTAAGTACTGGAAACTCGATGGCTACAAAGAAAACATTCTATACAAAGCTGTACATATGAACCATCCTTGTACGGTCTGGTCTAGAGAAAATGCAAGTAATTATGAATGGCACTATAAACATTTCATTGCTCTTTGCGATGAGTATACATATAGGTATGGTAAAGTTCATGCTACTGAAACTAAACTTGCTACGGTGTTGAGAAATCCACCAAAGAATATTGAATATACTGATCGCAAATCTCCTTTCAGATTAGCGATGGGCTCTAATCCAGAGTGTATGTTCGAGGATGCGGTTAAATCATATCGTGCATTTTACCAAACTAAACAAGAGCGGTTCGCAATGAAGTGGACCAAACGTAACGTACCGGAGTGGTTTAATTATGCCATTGTATGATTTTAAAAATAGCGAAACTGATGAGGTCGAAGAGCATATGGTTAAGATATCCGAATATGATCAGTTTTTATTAGATAATCCACACTTGCAAAGAGTCTACACTAAGGTTGCTGCTTTAAACTATTCTGCTGGACCTGACATGCTAACAAAAGCTGGTAGTGGTTGGAAAGATGTGCAAGAAAAAATTAAAAGCGGATTGCCGCCAAAAGATCGACATCGGATTCAAACCAAATGAGTAAAAAGCCTTCAGTCTTAAGAATAGAACACCTCGCTAAGTTAGATCCATTAACTAAGAATCAGAAGAAAGCCTTTGAGTCATTTGCTTCTGGTAATCATATGTGTTTAGATGGCTCTGCTGGTACAGGTAAAACATTCATCTCTCTATACCTAGCACTCGAAGCCGTGTTAAAGAAAGAATACGAAAAGGTTGTCATTGTGCGATCTGCCGTACCAACAAGAGATATGGGTTTTCTTCCAGGCACACAAGAAGAAAAGGAAGACGCATATACTGCACCTTATAGAGCAATTGTTAATGATTTATTTGACGATAATGAAGCGTGGGATAAACTTACAAGGCTTAATAAAACAATCGAGTTTCAAACTACTTCGTTCATTCGAGGTCTAACAATTAAGAATGCGGTTGTCATAGTCGATGAATCTCAAAATTGTAACTACCACGAGTTATGCTCAGTCATTACAAGACTTGATGAAGGATGTCGATTTATTATGGCAGGTGATTATTACCAATCAGACTTCAGAGGTCAGAATGATAGAAATGGTATTAGAGAGTTTATTAATATCATTGAGCACATGAATCGCTTTGAGCATATTGAATTTAAATGGGACGATATTGTACGAAGTGGATTTGTACGCGACTTTATAATGACAAAAGAATTGTATGAAAGTGGCAAATTATAGCAAATAAATGTGTACATTCCTTTTGTATTGTGTTATAATAGTACCATAAATTAAATAGAGCGAGTTATAATATGAGTAGCAAATGGCGATATGAAGAAAAGGTAGAAGATCGTAATTACGACCAAGAAGCTAGAGAGTTAATCAAACCCTTAAGTCTATCTCAGCAATATGAACTATATGGTATTGCGCATAAACAAACTCAACGATCATGTTCAGACAAAAGAATGAAAGAACTCGTAGCAGTAAAGAAAGCTATTGAGAGTTCACCGATGATAGATAAATATAAATTAAACTTTATTCTTAATGGATATAAAACAGAAATGGCTGCTCAAGGTAAACCAAAAGATGGTGCTAAAAAGCCTTGGCGAAAACAATCATGAGTTTTATTCATGAGCCAGTTGATCTAGGCTATAATGATCTTTCAGCAAATTCTACTGGGAACGGTAGAATGTATACTACGCCTGATGGAACTAAATATCCTAGTATCACTACAGTCTTATCCATATTATCAAGAGATAAGATAGCAGAATGGAGAGCAAGGGTAGGAGAAGAAGAGGCTAATAAGATAAGCCGTAAAGCTTCTACAAGGGGTACTGCAGTACATGATCTTTTAGAAAAATATGTAGACAATGTTGAAGATTATGCAGAAGGCGTAATGCCTCATATAATGCAGTCGTTCTATGATGTGAAGAGTATATTGGATACCAGACTTAATAAGGTCTATGCTCAAGAAGCTCCTTTATACTCTTCACATCTGGGGTTAGCTGGCCGTGTGGATTGTGTTGGTGTATGGGATGGCAAAGATTCTATTATCGACTATAAAACTTCTCGCAAACCTAAGAAAAAGGAATGGATTGAAAGCTACTTTATGCAATGCTGCGCTTATTCAATCATGTGGGAAGAAAGAACAGGTATTCCTATAACACAATTGGTCGTAATGATTGCTGTGGATAATGATGAACCACAGGTCTTTATAGAACATAGAGACAACTGGACCGAAAAGTTATGGAATGTGATTAACGAATATAGAAGAGAAAAACTATTCGGTAGATAAATTATGAAAGAAAATATTATATTGACAGATTGCGACGGAGTGTTATGTGATTGGGAATACGCATTTCGTCATTGGATGCAATTAGAAAAGAAGTTAAAACCTACCAATCCTCAAGAATATAACGTTGGTTCTCAATTTGGTATTACAAGAGCTGAAGGTAAAAAGCTTGTTCGAGAGTTTAATGACTCTGCGGCCATAGCATTTCTACCTCCGCTCAGAGATGCAGTGTATTATATGAAGCGTTTAAACATGTTTCATGGCTATCGTTTTCATTGCATTACATCGTTAAGTACAAATAAATATGCACAGAAGCTACGGATTCAAAACCTAGAGCTACTGTTTGGTGATAACCTATTTGATGATTATATCATACTTGGTTGCGGTGACGATAAAGACGAAGCCTTGGAACCATACCGTGATACCGAGTGTTGGTGGATAGAAGATAAACCAAAGAATGCAAAGCTAGGAGAATCACTAGGTCTTAATTCAATACTTGTAGCTCACGAACACAATAAAGATTACGATGGAGATATTCCACGTTATTGGAAATGGAAAGAAATATATAATCATATTGTAGGAAATTAAATGATAGGAAAACTTATGAATAGAATTTATGCTAAAGTAACACCAATGATGGACGAACTTCAAGCCATGATGGAATCACAAGTTCATCTTAAAGAACCTGATAAGGTTATAAATCTTATAGATAAAGTGAGTCTTTATTGGGCACACTTAAACGACGAAGATAGTGATTATATTCAAGGTTGTCAGTATGCACTTAAAGAAAAAACAAATTGGAACGTAAAGGTTAATAAATGAAATTAGAATCTGTTGTTCAAGATGGTTGGATCGAATATTTTTGGAAAAGTGCAGGCGAGGTTGTAAGTCCTACCTTTACTAAGAAAACACTCGCACTTGAATGGTACAGTATGCATGCTGAGCACATGGATCAAAGAGAAAGAAACTTTTCACCTAACTTAATGTATATAAAGAGTAACAATTAATATGTCTGGACAATGGGAAGGTGGTAAAGGCAGTCGTCAAAGATCTGTTGATACCCAAAAGTATAACGATAATTATGATGCGATATTTGGGAAGAAAGAAACTAAGAAAAGCGATGAAAAAGAAAGCGCCAAAGACAAGATTCCACCGAGTACTATTCGACCAGAATAGTCCTTTCAAACGCCACCAAGTTGTACCAAACAAAAAGAAAAAAAACTCTCGCAATGAGGTCAAAAAGATTATAAATAAGACTATAGACGAGGAGTAGTTTTATGTCAAATGATCTTTTAGATTTTGATTTTGGTTTTACAGCTGTAGATGAGGATGAACTAGAAGCGGTACAGTCAGTTAAGACTGTAGCTTCTGATGCATCCGCTGAAGCAAAGGAACTAGAAGATAAGTTAAATAAACTTTATAATTCTATTTTACCATTACTATCTAATCTTAAAAAGAATCCAGAAAAAGAATATATTCTGTGGCCTCAGAGAGTAGCTAAAATAGAGCAATTTGAAAACCTAATTGCGGAGATTATAAAATAATGTCTAAGTATTATAAAATTGTAAGCCCTAATAATGTAAAATTAGTAGCTGACAATCACCCATGCAATCCTAATCCTAATTATAATTCTGATGGCCAATATGTAGGAGATTTTGTTCATAGCCCTTCGTGGTCTGATAATGCCATGGAATATCTTCCTCAAGATGAGCGATCGGAAGGGCGGGAATGGTATTACAAAGACGGCCCCCTTGAGTATGAGTCAGGAAAAAGGTATTATGGCAACCGGGGCTATAATGATAATAGCCTAAGAATGCCTAAACCAGATTTTAGAATGTACAAAGGTCCAGACAATGAAAAGCAGTTCCGGTTATACGAATCTAACGCTATAGGAAAAATTTTTGGAGCTCCTGACGACGATAAAAGGGTTGTACCAGATGAAAATACTGTTTTCGATGCAGGTGGTGGTTATGAGACATATAATCCTGGTGCCTTGGTTGATTCAGCAAATGGAATCTCAATAAGCTCGTATCTAAATGGTGGAAGCTATGTAAAAGCTTGGGGTGATAAAAATTATATTGGCCAGACTGCCGTACCTAAATTAAGTGACCCTGCCATTGACCCTACTGAATACGGAGAAATTAGATACGGATATGTGTCTAACAATAAGTACATATATGGTAAAGCGACAGGCATACCGCGGTCGGTGAATACGCGCGCCAATCCTCTCGGGCACCAAACCCTCCCCGAAGAGCATGAGCATATGGCTGGCATGAATGGAATTTCATTTGGTCAATTTACTCATTCTACTCCTACAGTTCCTGAGATTACAGAACCATTTCCAGCCGAGAACGATAACTGGGATCAATTCTGGAATACATATTCAACTAGAAGACGGTCGACCGGTGTTTCGACTGGCCGTATGTGGGATAACTATGTGACAATTAAATATATAGCACCGACTGACGCAAATGCCCGTAAATGGTCGCCAATCAAGACAATGGAGACCGAAGATCCTCGCTATATTAATGTACAATTATGGTCGTGGAATAGCGGCAATCTTGATTTTGGTACCACTGGGCCCTACAGTGGTGAATCCCGGGCATGGTCTGGTGAACGGGAAAATACTGTCATCGGCGCTGTTCAACATGATGGCAATCAAGGGTCGAGCGGTGATAACTCATTGCAGGGTTCAGGTCAAGGTGGTTCTGGCCGAGAAGCTACAGACCAAACCTTGAGGGGTGAACATAAAATTAGGTGGGATAATTTTGACATGGATGATGTAACATGCCAAATAAGAACTCTCCCAGGCCCAAGAACTTGGTGCTTTTCTTCTGGCGATATATCTAAGGCTGCTTTTATTGATTATAGATTTTTTGATGCACTTGAAGGTGAGTGGTCACTATGGGACCGGAAAAAGGTACACAATGAGAACCCAGCAGCTGCTTCAGCATCCCAATATGGCAATCTGGCGTATAGATATATGGCCATGACTGATGACAATTGGAGAGACGAGCATTGGCTACCATTTGGATTTTTCTGTCCACAACTGGCTGCTAATGATGGAATTCATCCGGATGATAACATCAACAGTGTTACGGGTCATCTCTTTACAAATTCCTCCTTACCCACAGTTGCTGGTAGAGATTTCGCGGCAAATTTTGGCCTGCATAAGGATGGCTATTTAGCATCAGGCCCGGGTGATTTTACCACAGCACGGCAAACTGCTGCTGGCCGGGCCAGTATATCTAGAACTTACATGATTACACGCCTTGAGGTTAGAATTGGAGTTATGGCGTACCAAAATGCTAACCCTAAAACCTCTTCAAACTACGCCAGCCTCGGAGGCGGCAATAACACTGATGACTTTATTCAGTCGGACATTCGATTTAGCTTTCCGTATATACCGACTAAGTCGGTATGGGGCGAGGGCTGTGACCAAAGATACCCTGGCAGCCCCAATACCAATACAACCGATAGGCGCTTTCAGGCCTTGCCTGCCGATGATAGAGAGGTAGATAGGTTTGTTAATGTAAACAACGATAATTATATGTTTTCTGACGAATGGCTGGAATACACCTACAGCAATAACTTCCCTGAGAGTCGGTGGGAGTATGGCACCAATACTGCAAGCGTGACCGAATTATATAGAGACAAAGACTCGCGCGGCAAACTGTCGCCGAGTGGCGCGCAAAATGTTGCGTCAGGTTCATCATCCTGGCCAATTGACGAAGGGGCATCAGTTGGGTACGCTTACCCCATTGGAACACAAACACTTTCTTCACATAAATTAGGCCGAGGGTTGAGGATTGAAACAAAATGGCGCTAATAACCAACATTATTACAAAGGAAACAAAAATGAATATAGATAAACTAAGAGAACAATTAATAATCGATGAAGGCCAAGTGAATGAGATATACTTAGATCACTTAGGTTATCCAACGTTTGGCATTGGACATTTGGTATTAGAATCAGATGGCGAATACCAAGCAGAGGTTGGCACGGCTGTATCAGAAGACCGTGTCATTGAAGTTTTTGAGAAAGACGTACAGTCTGTCATTGACGACTGTAAGATTCTACATGAAGGCTGGGAAGATTATCCAGAAGAAGTAAAACAGGTTGTTGCTAACATGATGTTTAACATGGGCCGTACTCGACTAAGCAAATTTAAGAATCACAATAAAGCTCTTGTAGCTGGTGATTGGAAAGAAGCTGCGGTTGAAGGTAGAGATTCACGTTGGTATAAACAAGTAACAAATAGAGCCGAAAGGTTAATGTCTCGATTAGAAGAGGTTTAAAAGGAATGGCAAACACAACACAAATTTTAGGAATCGAAGCTACTTTAGCAGCAACTGCAACAAATGTTGACTCGACTAGAGTGGTTAGAATCCACAATACTGGCACAGGCGTAGCGGAAATCTCAATTCAGGTAGCTGGCAATGGTGCCGTTATTGGCAAATTTACAATGGTTCAGGGTGAAGTAATTAACTTACAAAAAGCTAGTAATGAAACTATTAAGAAGACTGGCACTGGCACAGGTGTTCCTAAGGTAGTAAAAATAGGCTTCACTAACTAAGCATTATATATAATTAATGGCTGAAGTTTTTGGTTTGATAGGACAGGTAGGAGCTCCAATAGCGGGCTCCCTCGTTATGGGAGTGTTTATATTCATTGTAATTAAACAGATCCTGCAAGGTATTGT
>Ga0181390_1000145_pt1 | contig 28877 bp, 45 predicted proteins | sample 13SPOviralmetaG_FD_130085 | JGI IMG/M metagenome (GOLD analysis project Ga0181390, IMG submission 130085) | Marine viral communities from the oligotrophic San Pedro Time Series (SPOT) site, San Pedro Channel, CA, USA - 13 SPOT_SRF_2010-07-21 | ecosystem: Environmental > Aquatic > Marine > Strait...
GAGGCTCGGAATCATCTACTCCAATAAGGACTACACCTTTACGGATAGGAGTTCCTGTACGCTCTTCGAATGCTTTTGCATAGAAAGAAACCTGCATAAAGTAATTCTGGATCTTATCAGGACTTTTAAGTCTACGTGAGGTTTTGAAATCAATGACTGATAACTCACCTTCGAACTCAGCGATACAGTCTACTTGACCTGCGGTCTGAAGTTCATCACTATAGAGGAAACACTCCTGGAACCATATATTATTTATCTTTTCATCGAGTAGAGGTTTCATGGTGTTAAACATATGAATGTTTGCAGGCATGTGCTTTTTAGAATAGTCTTCTTTATTATCAATGTAGTCTTCGCAGAGTTTATGAACTGCGGTACCACGGCCTGCGGCTTGTCTTGAGATTTGGTTGGCTTTATCTTCACCTACTCGCTTACGCCATTCCATTAGTTCCTTCTTACCAAGGATACCAAGAACGGTTGTAACTGAGGGATAGGCTTCGCCGGTGGGAGTAAAGTAACGACGTCCAGCTTCTGTCGTCTTGCGTGTTAAGGTTGGTAGATCAATACCATGGTCTGCATGGGTAAACATAATATAGCCTTTTCAATTTGAATGTACCATTCTATCACAGCGTATTGCAATTGTCAACTGTTATTTTAGCGGATTGTCACCATAACGGTGAAAAAGTATATACTAAGCGGTGAAAAAGTAGATACTTAGCCAACATCGACTGTACGTGAGTCGCCTGAACTAAATACGGTACGAAACTTCGAAGCATCTTGAGACTTCTCAAAGAAGATCGTAGTATGATTATCGTGTAGAGCAGTGGTCCAAGAGCGCGTATCAATATTTTCGTTGAGCCACTCTACTTCTTTTGTAGAGTCTCCGACGACTTTGACTCTCACTGTCGTAGTGCCGCTGATCCAATTTAATCTGTGTTGATTGATTTCTTGTAACATATATTAAGTTGACTGCCTCCGTAGAGGCAGCCCCCTCCTCCTTTATTATGCTACGGCTGAAAGCTTAGATTCAAACCGTTCTTTAGCAATGATGTATTCCTTTACGAGGCCTGAGCGAACAATATCCTCGACTCCAAAGTTTACTAAACTGAATGAAGGAATGCGTTTTAGTACGTTGATAAAGCTTACGAGACCTGAGACATCGTGTTTATGTCTGGTTCCAGCTAAATCATCTTGTCTTGTGTCTCCGCAAAATATAATTTTAGAAGACTCTCCTACACGAGTGATAATACTATCAAGCTCGTGATATGTCATAGATTGGCATTCATCTACAACGATTACTGCGTTGTCAAACGTCAAACCTCTAACGAATGAAGACGTCATGAACTGCACTTGACGCTTTTGTTTCATAATTTCCCAAGCGTCTCCTCGACCAAATAGATCATTTACAATATCAGCATAAGGTGTCGCGTATACCGCTTCCTTTTGAGCTTGTGAACCGGGCATGAATCCCTGTTCTCGCGTTTGGACTGCAGAACGGACTATGATGACTCTCTCATATCCTACTTCTTTTAAAACATCCTGTAATGCTAAATACATAGCACACATTGTTTTACCAGTTCCTGCCGTACCAATTGCAGCTAAGTTATAGCCTGATTTGTATTGATCAAACATATCCTCCTGTGTTGTTGTTATAGGTCCGAGTTTTCGCATGCTAAATTTGGAATTAAGCGTTCCTTGTTCACGATCTCTGCGTCTTTTTTCCTTACTGGTTAATCGACGTGTTTTTGACATATGCAACCTCCTTAATCCGATATCAAAGAGAAACAACAGTTACTTCCAATCGTTTACCTTGTTACCGGTGTATGATTTATTGTTTTTCATAGATGTAAGTAAATCACGAAAGCCTTGGTCGGGTTTCATTCTTCCAAGGCGCGCGGCCTCAATCACGGGTTGACCGCTAGTTATTATAGATTCTAGGTGAGGATTTTCTTCGAGGAATTCTAGCTTCTGCGAATAAGACATGATCTTATCGAAGGTTTCTTGAGTTTCTTTGTCTCTAAAAGAGTATGTTGGCATGTGGTTCTCAGTTAAGTGCTTATGAATTTATTTATATTAACCAACGATGATTTCGTAGATTTCTTTCCAATTTTGCACACGTTCATAGTTGAACACATCTTTGACGTCTCGGTTATGTTCGTGATCTACGAGGATCGGAGTTAATCCTACCTTGGAGCCGACATAAGCATTCTCAGGCTTATCTTCAACCCAATAGCATTCTGAATCAGCGTAGATAGCAAGAGCTTCGTCTTTATCAGCGCCAGTATCGAGATACGTATATCTCTCGAATGCAGTAGGTCCAAATAATTCAATTAGGTTTTTGGTACGGAGATGTTGAGCATAATCGTCATTACTTAACGACGTAATAGCGTGAAATATGTAACCATGATCTTGATGAAGTTTCTTTACATATTTAATTGCATCTCGTAGTGGAGGTATTTTACGAATCCAAGCCGATTCGTTAAACATTCTGACTAGCTTTCGGGATTCATCCCTATCAATATCATAGCGATTATCGATATGGTACGTGTCAGTCCGTACCTCTTTGTAGCCGTGACGAGCCATCCATTGGTTGAATGAGTATGCCCAATCAAGTAGGACACCGTCACAATCTACAAGTATTACTTTTTCTTTAATCATAAGACACCTTAGTCATAATCACGAAATTCTTTAAAGTTTCCAAACTTTTCCTTGTATTTAGTTTGTCTCTTATCTTTTCGACGATTCTTTTTTTGTTTATCCTTGATGCGCTCTTCGCGGCGAGAGTTTCCCCAATCATCAGCATCTGAATACGAATCACGGATGTCCTTATAACGCTTTGCCATGTTGAACCTGTTTCCTTAATTAATCTTAATCATATCTGTGAAGAGTGTAGGAAATGCCTCTTCGAGTGTTTTTCGAGTTAAGCCTTTCACTGGCTTATGACTTAACATGTTATTTGCTAAAAGCTTAGCATCATCATTATCAACGTCCTCTAAGAGGCTGATGAATAGTGATTCTCTTTTAACCTGTCGCAGATCGTCGTATCCACCACCTTTTACAAATATACGTAAGCGGCGAGCTTCTCGATAAAGCATAGTATGTGCGTCAGTTAGTTTATTTAGTTTCCAAGGTGGAGGAGTTTCCGGCAATAGAAACTCAATATCCTTGTCGTAGATGAGGCGTAGTACAGTGCGCAGAGGTTGCGTATCGTTTGTATGCAACACCTCAATTTTTGCATTCTTAGTCTTAGCTTTAGCCACCTCTGCAAGAACTTCAGAAATCGATAGTCGTATCATATTAAAAATCCTGTATGTCAGTAATAAGATTCTTGAGCTTTTTCTTTACGAAGAAGTTGAACAGATGTTCACGACCAATATCCTTCTCGATGTTGAATTGCTCAAGAACTCGTTCTTTGTATTCGGAAGGTATCTGAGAAAGATCAATCATTTTCTTGTTTCGATTATATCTTAACTTTGTTTCTTCATCCATAGAGCCTTCAGGATCACCTAAGAAAGCAGTGATACGCTTCTTAGTCATTGGTCGCTGTCGTTCACCGATAGCTAAACAGTTGTCGCTGCTTAGAATATTCGGTACTCCGTCACCAACATCACCTTTCAACACATGTTCATCGAGATATTTATCTGGGTTGTCACTACGAACCCACTTTTTCATAACTGGATTGTATTGATCTACATTAGCATATGTGTGAAGCTGAATAAAGTCTTTGTCACCAGATAAGATGAGATACTTTTCAGATCCCATGTTCAGATCAGTGCCTACCTCATGAATGATAGTACCAATGATGTCATCGGCTTCGCAACGATCTACACTGATTACTTTGTATGGGAAGAACTCGTCGATCTCAGAACGGATACGATGAATCGATTCGAACAACTTATTCCAATCGAGTTCAGACTCGTCTCGAGATTTTTTACGATTCGCTTTATAGTAAGGGAAGTAATCTCGGCGCCAGACATCTTTGTTGTCTACGCATATGATGATCTCACCATATTCATTGTGAAACTTCTTACGATTGGATCGAATTGAGTTAAGGAACATGTGACGCAGAAGATTTTCATCTACGTCCATGTCGGTGTGATTACCAATCCCTGCGAAGAGACTGGCCAGCATTACCTGATTATAGTCAACTAAAATAGCCATAATTTATTCCATTGTCGAATTGAGATACCATTCTAACACAGGTAGACTCAAATGTCAACTGTTTTCTTTTGTATTCCATCGGTCAATTACATTCGCAAGCAAAGCATTCCATACGGTTTCAAACGATCCCATGTTGTTACGAGCTAGATTGAAACGATCTGAGAACGTAAATCCATTGAAATAGTTCGGATCATTAGTCATAGCCGTGAGAACTTGCTTAGCCACTGCATAGGCATAGTTAGCATGAGCACTAGCATTCTCGTTGTAATCATACATGATAGTAGCATTCTGAGCAGTCTCTGGTAATGCACCAAGATTTGGATGGATACAAATGACCTGGCTCTTGATAGCTTCAATCAAAGCGATACACGATGTTTCCTGCCAAATGTTAGGATACAAGAAGATATGAGACTTGTCGAGAGCTTCGAGTACTTCGTCATTAGTTACGGTGCCATGATAAGTCATCTTAGGATGACCTTCGATATTCTTAATGATACCAGAGTATTGCTCATCACGATCAGGCCAACCATAGATACTGAATGAAGAATATACGTCCAAATGGATGTTCTCAAACTCTTTACTCAGCGCATCAAAAATAGGTATCAACAATTCCAATCCACGATGTGGTGTGGTATGGTAAATGAAACGAATTGTTTCTTGAGTCTTTTCTGATGGGTTGTATTGCTTTTCAATCGCATTTGAAATAACACTACACTTCGAATATGGAATACCGAAACGAATAATATATTGATCACGCTGCCATACAGATACAAAGACAAAATGATCAAACTTTTTCCATCCTTCGTTTAATAGGATTTTATTCTCGGGATCACCTGCTAGATCATGGCACCATAAGATGTTTGGGACATCATCATAAAGTTCTCGAGGACGAGAAAGATGAATAGCGGTATTGTTTAAGAGATCTTCCCTTGCGACATCAATTAACCTTTGTCGCATCATCTCAGTACCGCCTCGAGAGTTTGCGCTTAACTCTGATTCGACGACTGCGCCTTTATAGATACAACTCATAATTTTAAAACTCCATACGTTTTATGACTCTCACGGTCATTATTAAAAATTTCGTCAATGCTCATTTGTGAGCCTTTCTTTTCCCACCAACCATCTAAAAATTCATATGAATAAATGTTTGCTGGGGCTTGTTGATTGTAGTAGTATATATTCTTAGATCTGAAATCTAACACATTGTGATTAAACAACGGCATGTTAATGACTAGTCCAAAGCCATGCATAACATTGTTTTCGAAAGAGGGTGGTGCGCCGAGTGGCATGCGAATGTGGATTGCTTTCTTATCTTCCCACTCAGCAAAATAGTAATCAACTATCGCTTGAGCATAAGATCTTTTGAGCACATAACATTGAAGACCATGATCCCACATATTACGTCTGCGAGGTACCATTGCAGGATATTCATTCTGACTATCATAAGGATATTCGAATACGTTGCATAGTTGTAACGCTCCCCAATTTGATCCACACCTTTCAATGAACTCCATCAAAGTAAAGTTCCAATGCTTTACACACTCAAAGTGTACATCGTCTTCGAAGAATAAACCGAACTCTTCGTCTGTGTTCTCTAGCCACCACTTAATGGTCAAGAGATGAGAACTTGTTACGCCTGGTGTAATTACTTTAAGTAGATCATCGGCCCCTATAAAGGGAACAGGAGCTTCTGCGTACCGATCGAATTGATGTATTTTGATATCGTCTACACCGAGCTTTTTAAACTCGGCTATAGTATAATCACGACGATCTTTGCATTCACGTAAATTAATTATATTAGGTCTTGGTATTCCGTCAAGCTGGTTCGATTGCATGGTCAATATTGATCTCATCATATATGGAAGTTAGGACGTTTCGAAAGTTTCTCAGCGATCCATTATTATGTATACGATATGTTTGAATGTCGAAACTCTCATTTAGCATATACTTATTATCTATATCAGATGCGCCGTTGATAGCGAATTCCCTTATAAGATTTCCATCAAAGTAGCGTCGAGAATCATTTGAATAGTCATGCCCTTCTCGACAAAGCTGTACAATAACAATATTATCAGTACCGACTCGTTCAATCAAAGGTCGTAGCTCTTCGACAAATCCGCCATCAGCAATCGCATAGTTAACACCATCCTCGATCTCTTCAGATACACATTCACCAAAGTACGCTTTACCATGCTTAGGCTTTAGAATTTCTTCTGAAACATAGATCATAGCTTCTCGACGAGAGTAACCATTCAAAACATCAAACTGCTTTTCTTTTTGTTCTCGATCGTCGTAGCCTTCCATGAACCAATCTTCTTGAACATCAAAATGCTTAATTGTTTCTTTGAATAATTGGTATTTGAAGCTCAGGCTTTTAAAGCCAAAGTTTTCTTTGAAGTACTTTGCAGCTTCGTCTTTTCCTGAGCCGGGCGGGCCATTGAATATTACTATCATTACATACCTCTTTCTAATAGCATTGACTTGATGTGGCCAATGGCTTTTGTTGGGTTGAGTCCTTTCGGGCATACATTAACGCAGTTCATAATACCGTGGCAACGGAATACACTAAACGGATCATCGAGTTCCTGTAACCTTTCCTCGGTTGCAAGATCTCGACTGTCGAGTAGGAACCTAGCGCTCGCTAGTAATGCCTGAGGGCCTAAGAATTTATCTGGATTCCACCAAAAGGATGGGCAAGCTGTACTACAACATGCACACATGATACACTCATATAATCCATCGAGTTTGGCTCGATCTTCTGGTGTTTGGAGTCTTTCGATTCCCATAGTAGGAGTATTGTTTTGTAAAAATGGATTGATCTTTTCATAAGCCGCATAAAAATCAGCCATGTCAACCACTAAGTCTCGTACAACAGGTAACCCAGGAAGCGGACGAATAGTAATCTTTTTACCTTTCAAAGACGAGACCGGTGTAATGCAAGCAAGTCCATTCTTTCCATTAATGTTTACACCATCAGATCCACAGACTCCTTCTCGGCATGAACGACGGAACGTTAAGTCACCATGCTCTTCTTTAAGAGCAATCATCACATCGAGCACCATCATATCAGAACCTTCTTTGATTTCAAAATCAAAGTCCTGCATATATGGCGCTGTGTCTGTTTCTGGGTTGTACCTATAAATTGAGACGTTGTAATTCATTTTCAAATCCATGCTTTGCTATATAGTAAGCATCTACGATATCTGATACTGGATTCCAATTCTTTGAGTCTGGTATATCGAGACTAGCAAAGACATTAACACCAGTTTCTTCTACGAATGATTCATACATTGCTTCTTTACTAGAGTTACCTTTACCTGTTGCGAACTTTTTAATTACGGTAGGAGGAACTGTGTCCTGCTCAATACCACAAAGCCAAAGCCGTTGTTTCAAATAACCACCGTTTTCAGCAATATTAAAGACTCGGCCTACGGCACCAAATGCGTATCCTTCGATAAAAGCTTTTGTTACATTACTATAAAATAATACGTCCAAAGTCCATGCCGAAAGGTTTTCGTATCTTTTCTGATCGCAATCCCATTCAGGGTAATCGTATCCGATAAAAGGATAAGTGCTTACGATTTTCTTTGTCTTAAAAAAGTGGAAGCTACAATTGTCGTAGCTCCACGAATCACCGCTATGTACACAGACTGCTGGGCTTGTTAAACTATAATCTATTCCTGCTACGTTCACTGAACATCTCCATTATGAATATAGGAGATATTTATCATTCTGCTCTGTAGAAGATATGCGAACCAATATGACCTACTAAACTAAAACGTGTTCGCCATGAAGGTTGTACGTATGTTGCATGATAATGTGTAGCACCTTCAGTGATACCTCGGTACAGATTACCTTCGAGCATTTGATATGCAACGAGCCGGCTTTCAGCCCAAGCATCCATATCAGTAGGATCATCTTTACGACCATCGCAATACCAACTAAACTGACATTTGTTTCGAACAGGTACTTCACGTCCTTGCTCGAGATGCCACTTACTTAATACAGCTTGCTTTACGACACCACAAATAGTATCAGGATAGCGATTATCATTAACACGATTCAATACAACATCTGATACAGCAAACTTACCAGCAAGATTCTCACTACGAGCTTCGTGGTAAACATTCAGTGCAAGACAATACTCTGAGTCACTGATTACTTGAGCATCTACGACATACGATTGAGTAACGAAGAATAGAAGCGCAGCTCCTATTCCTAAACTAGTTTTAGATTTTATCATGAGCTTTTAAGATATGCGTCAAGTAATTCTTGGCCGGTAAGAGGCTTATTAAAGGTATAGATGAGTTCACCTTTTTGATAACGTTCAATGCGACCATCATTAAAGGAGTAATCAGTTACCATTCCATTTTCAAAATGGGCTCGAGTCTCGTCGGTTTCATACCACATACTCGTAAGCCCGTGGCATTGGACTTCATTGCATACACGTGCCCATTCTTCAGCTTTAAGTCTTTTACGTTGAGTTTCTACCACATCATTATATTCAGTCATAGTTTCCATTCCACTTTTTCTTCAACTGCATAGGTTGCACCGTGAATATAATCACGATCCTCTTCACTTAACACACTCCAAAACTTAGATACATTTCGAATGTGTTCAATCACAGCTTCAGGATTTTTAAGATGATAATTGTTTTCCATCCAATCCTGAAGAATATCCATTCGCATATTAATCTTTTCTCGTAGATTCATGCTCATTTCAACTTCCACGATATTTCGATACGTTCATCGCCGGACTCACTCCAAGAGTATTCGCATCCACACTCTTCGATAATAGGAAGGATTGCTTTGAGATTCTTTACACCTTCTTTATCACCAGCGAAACAAAATGTACTTGAGTCTTGTTGCTCAGGATTATAGCAAACAAACCCAGGCTGACTAGTGTCGTAATCATCGCGATGGAGATTCTCGTAGTCTATGCCTGTGCCGTTACACTCAGAGCAATCTTCGTCATCCTCATCATATCCTTCACCATCACAGACCTCACACTCTGTACCTTCTTCATCATATACTTCACAGTCTTGGCTATGATTAAAAAGAACTTTCGACAAGTCAATTTCAGTTCCATCATCAAAGTAGTCAGGTATATCCATCCAAGCACATGACTGACAGCAATAATGATTCCATCCTACATACCAACCTTCTGTAGTAAGACGTTCTTGTAGCTTACGAAATCCGTTCATTTTGCCATCCTTGAAATCTCAGTTGCTTGCTCACTATTGATAATGGGAACGGCATTGGATTTATGCATTGTAGCTATTCCTTTGACGAGGGTTCCTGTATATTCTTGTCTTTTTGGTCTTCCTGTTGCTGAACCGAGTTGAGACGCATTTGCTCCCGTCGGCGAGATGCTTGCTGAAGGGTAGCTCGGTGTCGTGCGGCGGTACGTTGTGTCCGGTTCATATTCTTTAAACTCCTTTTTAAATTTAACTTTACCGTGGCAGTAGTCAAGATACTCATTAAAATCGTTGTAGCGAAGATCATGATTACCAGTTCTTTTCATAAGCTTATTATGAGCACGCCATTCAACTTGAAGCTCTTCTAACCGAGCCTTAGTCAGCTTACGTTTTGGTTTACGTGTATTAAGCGAGTTAGCACCGCGTATCAAATGCATAGTCATAGTATATGTCTCCACTGTTCAACGGATACCATTCTATCAGGTTCAATTGCATTTGTCAACTGTTTTTTTGTAAAAAGATAAGATATTTTTTCTTCGCGAGAAGTATTGATATCTGGAATAGGATCGGCTCCCCAATGAAGAAGAGCCTGTCTTTGTTTGAGGCGCTTACAGAGATCACCGTTTCCGTTCTTACATACTTGAGCGCCATGCCTAGCAGTAAATGATCTCCAGCGTTTGATCTGCCATGTATCGAGTTCTGGAATGCGACGTCCATGATAGTAACGTACATACCACTGTAACCAACCCATAGGGTCTTCTTTTGTAATCCAGCCTTTCTCGATCCACATCTCTTTAGGTTGAGATGCACCTTCCATGAAGAGGTTTTGAGGTGCTACAATTACATCCTTGTCGAAGTCACTGTAGTCACCTTTAAAGTAGTCACCATCAAACACACCAAGTTCAAGCATTTGATAGGGATTGAGGAGTGGTTCGAACACTGTTTCTAACCTTTAGCTTTGATTTGAGTAGCCATTCTAACACATCCTCAGTGCATTGTCAACTACTTTTTAGCTTCTTTTGCTCTTTTTTTCTCCATCAAAGCAACAGCCTTGTCATATTTAGCCTGAGTAACGATTCCTTCAGCAAGTAGACGTGTTCGATTCTTTTCATGAGCCGCTTGAGTCTCTTCCTTACTTCCACCGAAATAAGGTACACAGTGACCTTCTTCAGCCATGATTTTAGTAACCTTTTCCCATCGATCACCTTCTGGGTAATACACTTCAAAGTCACCGAGGACTCGTCCGAACTTACCTTTCATGTCTTCGCCATGCTTGTCTTCAGTCGTAATCAGCTTACCACCATTTTTCATTAACTGCTTCAAGCGAGCTTTTGCAGCTTCACCGAATAGATCTTCGACTTTATCACTAGTACGTGACTCAGGTGTATCAATACCCATAATACGTACTCGTTCGTCTTTCAAGCAAATACCGAAACCTAGATCAATATCTACATCAACGGTGTCTCCATCGACAACCTTGATTACCTTTACGTCATATCTGTTATGTTGGCTCATTGTTTTTTTCCTTAGCTAAATTTTTTCTGAATGAACTTGACTCCAGCATATATGGTTAATCCATAAACTGCAAATATGCTCAGTGGTATGACTAAGTATAGTAGAGTGGTCCATTCTAAGAATAATAGTTGTGTTGTCCAATCGAGTACTGCTTCAGCATCACCCTTTGGTTCTAGAATTTGTTCTTCATAATTATATTCTAAATCACCAGCCTCTAAAAATTCTTCGAATTCATTCGGCGTATAGCATACTGCATATTGCTCAGGGCACTCGCCATCACCGCCATAGCCGGTTCCAACAGGGTTACCAAAAGCGTCAAGATGTCCTGATTGCATTACTTACCTTGACCACGGTATTTTTTAAAACTGCGTTTTCGAGATTTGTTCATAGAAGATGTTTTGAAAATGCCGCGCCCGATACATGTACCTTTACGGGTGGGTTCGTGAAGTGTAATTCCAGTTTTTGCTTTCTTAGCCATAATAAGTCTCCAAATATTCTTCAGGTATGTTGTAGTTAAAGATCTCAATCTCGTGTCTAGCGTCTTCGGTTATTTTTTCCAGCGACTGTTTATTTATGGGAGGCCACTGTTCCTTTCTCGCATTCGATTTAGTTTTTACTTCTTTTACAGTGTCGGCAATATCAATAGGTAGCTTGAGTATTTTCGAAATGCGAGAACAATCTTCGAGTATGTTTTCGTAATGGATGTAATGATCAATAACGGGTAGGTTGTTAATTGTGTAGATGTCCCAGTTTGCTGTAGCAGAATCTGGAAACTTGCTATACCAATGTTCGAAGTCTCGAGTCCAGTTATTACGCTCCCAGAAGTATTTGCTTACCATCATATCATATGTGTTACGTACACTTGTAATCTTGGTGTAAGTGTTCCATACATGTGGAGGGACTCGGCGTCGGCATTGCTCAGCTGTTGCATGATTTTTAAGAGCGTATCGCCAGTTTGTAGATCCGATCTTTGCAATCTTTGCTCGCTTACATTCGTCCTTATAAATGAGACGAGTCATGAAATCTTTTTCAGTGCATATCTTGCTTAAAGCGATTTCAATAGTAGTGCTGGCAGTCTTCTTTGTTTTGAAGTAGATAAACTTATATTTGTGATTGATAATCATTGCAATAATCTCGAAGCTCTTTATAACCACCAATAGGTTTGCCATTGACAAGTACGTATGGTAAGTCAACGGCACCGCTTTGAGTATATTCAACGTACCATTTTTTGTAACCTATGTCACGAAACTCATAGCGAAGGCTGAGGCTTGCACATTTCTTTTTAGCGAGTGTACAAGCACTGCAGCCTTTATTACCATAGATAACAATCATTTTTACGATCGATTATGCCAGGGCTCTTGCTGATGGCCGGTGACGGACTTTTCTTCGTCCTTCTTTTCTTCCTCTTCGGCTTTCTTTTTATTACCGAAGATACGATCCCACCCATCATTATAAGCTTTGGTAGATGCTTTGCTTTTTAAGCTATCACCTGTTATATCGTTCTTTGTTGCCATTATCTGTCCTTTGGTACACTACGGACCATATATCCGCTCTTAATACTAGGGTCACGTTCTTCGAAAGTGAGACCACATTCATCAAATATCTTTTCAAGCTCGTCACGGTATCGAACAAAAGTACGTTGATGACGATCATAAACATAATCATCGGGTGTTTCACCGTGAAGAGGACTAATTCCATAATCTTCACTAAAGCTAGACCAAATTACTCCGTCATGTGCTAGAACAGATTTGATATTCGTCAAAGCTTGTTTCATTAGCCAATCTGGTATATGCATCCATAGAGAGAAGCACCATGCAATATCAACCTTTTCATCTCCTAACGAAGTGAGATCAAAATCACTATTCACGATAAACCGTGGTCTTTTTGCTTCTAAGTCTTTATCACGTATTTCGTATTTGAGACCGAAGTCAATCAGTTCTTGTGATACATCAAGTCCAATGTATTTGTCTGCATCATGTTCTCGGATGAGTCGAGATCCTAGTCGTAGTGAACCACATCCTACATCAAGAAATGTTGTAGATTCGTTATAGTGGTACATGCGATTTTGTAAAAACTCATATTGCCACTTCTGTACTTCGGGCCAGTTACCACCTACCCATCGCCTGTATTCATCCATACCTGGTTCTAGTGCCATTATTTACTCCTCTCTTCTTTCCAATTATTTACAAATTTAATCTGTTTTTCTCGTGGCCAGGGATCATCCCCTTCAACGAGATATTTATTGTCACGAGCCATAAGCTCGATTACGCGGTCTTCGTCAACTACATCAATATCAATGACTGTTTCACCTAACCAGTTTTGACTGAATTCTTTTACTTCTTCAGCCATCACAGACTCCTCAGCCCAGACCTTTGCAGTCTCTGCGTCAAGGTCAAAGTCTTGGTTGAGTTCTTGGAGGCCTTCGGTTGGGATTACGTATCTTTGTTTGAATTGAGAGACTACAGTTACAACGGTAAATTTACCTTCAAGTTCTTTCTTCATTTTTAAGTTCACCTTTAATAATAAAAGCGCCTTTAGGAGTATCGGCTACATGTACCATACTCATTCCAGCGTCACTATACATTTGTTCAATTACATCTAACGATCTATAGAATGTTCTTTGAGTGTGATCATAAACATAATCACTCTTTGGTTGGTTCTTCGCAATATGACGTGTGAAAGTCGCATAGCTAACACCATCTTGAGTGAGCTTACCTGCGATATTCTTTAACGCGGTTCTGACTTTCTCGTCGTTCACATGAATGAAAACTTGATAGACCCAAACAAAATCGATTTTCCCATCGATCTCGCTGAGGTCAAAGTTATCATTAAAAATGAATTGCGGTTTCTTTTCTTCGATGATCTCAGGAGAGAGTTCTTTTTCAATACCAAGCTCAACAAAGTGTTGATTATAGTCTAAGCCTATGTACTTACCTTCGTCGAGCAATGGGATTAAAAGAGAACCTAACCTTAGCGATCCACATCCTAGATCAAGGAATCTTTTATCATTAGAAAATTTCCTACATTTTTGGTGTAGATAATCTAATTGAAACATCTGAACCCATTCCCAGTTTCCACCTACGTATCTTTTGTAATCCTTCCTGTACATTTGTTATCCTCGTTGGATTTAATAAGCTCACGTGTTTTAATAGGTGCTCCAAACTCACGGCGATAAACTGTATTGCCTCGATCTGGACTTTCGTAGATATATGTTTTCTTCATTATAAATCTCCTGTTACATCAAATAAAGTATAGGATAGCGTGATTGTCTTTATGTCTTGTGGTAAGTCTTGATCGACTATATAACGTAAAGGCATGTCAACACGTTCACCTGCATTAAGTGGTTGAGACACAAAACAAAAGCATTCAGTCTTATGAAAATACTGAGCTGCTCTCGATGGTGAGACGCTTGGTATTGCTTGTCCTACCATATACTTATTCGTTTCGTTAGCTGCAATAAAGAAAGTATCATTAAGTGCACCAGGGTTTACCGAAACAATAGTAGTTGAAGGCTCAAAGGACCAAGGCATTTCAGCATTGTTTTGCGTAACAAACTGTATTTCAACATTTCTATTTATGTCAACTTCAGTAGTTGTCGTAATGTAAGCAGTGTCTGCTGTTTTTCCGTTGATTCCCAATGCATCACATAGAACATCATATAAGGGAATCATTATAAAGAATACTGATGCGCCCATAATACATGTCAGTATTAAGAGCTTAGCAACAGTATCGTTTATTTCGTCATCGAAGATCTTTGAGAATCTCATGCTGGCTGAGTTTCCTTTATTGTTGGTGGTACTTCGAATGTATGATAAGGAGCCGGCGTTGGAAGAGTCCATTCAAGTCCATGTGCACCGTCCCAAGTCTTTTCTCTGTTGTCAACTTTACCTGCAACAATTGTTGCTACTACATTATATAGGAATATGAGTTGAGAAGATCCGTAAATAAATGCACCGATCGATGACATCATATTGAAGTCAGCAAATTGTAATGCGTAGTCAGGTACTCGTCGTGGCATTCCTGCTAATCCGACAAAGTGTTGAGGGAAGAATGTAATATTGAATCCGATGAACGATACCCAGAAGTGTACCTTACCCATTGTCTCATTATACATCCGCCCACACATTTTAGGTAACCAATAATAAATGCCTGCAGTTAACGAGAACACTGCACCGGCTACCATTACATAGTGGAAGTGAGCAACTACAAAGTATGTGTCGTGATATTGAAAGTCAGCAGGAGCAATCGATAACATGAGTCCTGAAAATCCACCGATCGTAAATAGGACTAAGAATCCTATAGCAAAAAGCATAGGTGTTTCAAAGCTTAATGCACCACGCCACATTGTTGTTACCCAGTTGAATACCTTTACTCCAGTAGGTACGGCAATAAGCATGGTAGCATACATAAAGAATAACTCACCGGCAACTGGCATTCCGACTGTGTACATGTGGTGAGCCCATACTATAAATGACATGAATGCAATAGCTGCTGTCGCATAGACCATTGATGCATAACCGAATAAAGGCTTACGTGAGAATGTAGGAACGATTTCTGATATCACGCCGAATGCAGGTAGAATAATAATGTAAACTTCGGGGTGACCAAAGAACCAGAAGATATGTTGATATAGTACTGGATCACCACCACCGGCTGCAGAGAAGAAGCTCGTATTAAAGTGGATATCCATTAACATCATAGTCACGGCACCAGCTAGAACTGGCATCACTGCAACAAGTAGGAACGCGGTGATTAACCAAGTCCATACAAACATCGGCATCTTCATATAAGTCATGCCTGGAGCTCGCATATTCATAATTGTAGCAATGATATTAATACTTCCCATAATCGATGAAGCACCTAATATGTGTACCGCGAATATGAAGAAAGTTACAGATGGCGGAGCATAGGTCGTACTCAGAGGCGCGTACGCCGTCCACCCGAACGCGGGAGCTCCTCCTTCCATAAACAACGTCGAAGCTAGCATTAAGAATGCCGGTGGCAATATCCAAAAACTAAAGTTATTCATACGTGGTAGAGCCATATCCGGAGCTCCGATCATAACTGGTATCAGCCAGTTTGCAAGCCCTACGAAAGCCGGCATAATCGCTCCGAACACCATCACCAGTCCGTGCATAGTAGTCATTTGGTTAAAGAAGTTAGGGTCCACGAGTTGCATGCCGGGCTGGAAGAGCTCAGCTCGAATGACCATGGCAAAGAATCCGCCCATCAAAAACATAGCAAATGAGAACCAAAGATACATGGCTCCGATATCTTTATGGTTAGTTGTACTTAACCAACGATTTAAATTTGTATTCGGTAATGCATGACTTCCCATGTTATGCTCCTTTCTTCGATGCTTTCCACGCGTCATATTCTTCTTGACTGACTACGTGTACTTCAATAGGCATGAATCCGTGATACGCACCACATAGCTCGGTGCACTGCCCTCTATAAATTCCTTGATTTGGTACCTTAGTCCATGCTTCATTAATAAAGCCAGGAATAGCATCTCGTTTAACACTAATCTCAGGTACCCACCATGAATGGATAACATCATTAGCAGTTACGAGCAAACGTACTTTTGTATTTTCTGGTATCACCATTGCTTCATCTACATCGAGTAAGTAATCACTTTCTTTCTCGACCGTGTTATAGATTTCTTCTTGAGCTGTAGCAAGGTTTGAAAAGAATGAAATGTTTTCACCTTCGCTATCGAGATATTCGTATTTCCATTTCCATTGATAACCAGTAATCAGTATGTCGATTTCTGCATCTTCAGTATCATAGATGTCGAGCAGTGTTGATGTCGCTGGGACTGCCATTCCTATTAATATTAAGAATGGTACAACGGTCCAAGCAATCTCTACACCAGTATGTTCATGGAAGTGCGAAGGTTTATAGCCTTTATCATGACGATGAAAAATGATAGAGTAGAACATTACTCCGAAAACAAGAAGCCCGATGATGATGCAAATCCATAGGATAAGCATATGAAGATCGTAGATATCTGTACCGATATCAGTCGCCCCTGGAGACATGTTTAATTGGTTTTGAGCAAACGCCACAGTTGATAAGGCGAATGCTAGCATTGCTGCTAGTAAGCGCATAAGAAAATTTCTCGTATTAAGGATTTAGTATTTTAGATCGTTGTTCAAGCGTTTTTGAATACGCCTAACTATATATTCGGCGTCTGGAAGGTCGTCACCCATATGTTCAACTAAAGCATCAATCATATTCAAATCAAGTAACATCTCGTCCTGCTTAGTCAGATAATGTACTTTATGCAAATGCTTTAAAAATTCATGAGGGCTCATTGGCCCAAGGTTATCAGGTTCGTTGTAATCGGTCATTTAGTCCACCCTATTTTTTCCCCCGCATTTACTCTGCGGTCGTACTCTTCAATAGAACCGGGATATCTCCATGCCCATACGAGCCAGAACAACATGAATAGTCCTATACCTATAATAGCTGCAAGTTTAAGTTGGAGATATAGAATCCAAGCGAAACTAAAACTACAGCATGCTAACATTATATATTTCGCTTTGGTAGGATAAACACGCTTTTCAGACCAATTTTTTACATAAATCCCGAACGTAGGATGTTCAAGAATCCATTGCTGTAAAGCAGGCGAGCTTTTACCAAAACACCAAAGGGCGAGCAGTAGAAAAGATGTTGTCGGAATGCCGGGCACAATTGCACCAATGTAAGCACAACCTACTGCTATAAGTCCTGCTGTACGCCATAACCAAATTTTAATTGCTTCCATGTTTTTTCTCCGTAGTTAGTTTTTAGTTCGTCTCTTGCGCTTAGGCTTTTCAGCTTCGTGCTGCTCAGCTTCTATTCGCATTTGTAGAATCTCAGCTTTCGCTTTGATTCGAGCCGTTACATCTTCTGCATTCATCCATATATCTTTGTTATTTAACATACTCTCAATTTCGTCTTCTGTAAGGAAGTCAGCATATACATCACGGAATAACCCAGTACTCCATGTATATTCGTATTGGAGTTGATCCATCATTTCACCACCTTTACCAAAAGTTCCGCCTGAGTAATTGTGGAACATAAACATGCTATGATCTGATATCTCGACCATATCTGCTTGGAGGAAAATCAGTGTTGCTGCTGACATACATTGACCTTCGACCGAACATATAACAGTTGCTTGACTTTCTTGCAACGCTCGCATGAGTTGTATTGTTGTAAGTAGATCACCACCTGCCGAGTTAATGTGTATCTTCAGTATATCTTCTTCAGAAGCATTTCTTATTACATCAAACCAATCGGTGTATTGTTCAGCATCACCGATCTGGTACAAGTAAAACGAGTGTATGAAACTTGTCGTTCTTGAGTAATAAGCTGGGCCTCCAGACAAGACCTTAGAAATATCAATTGCTTTCTTATCGTTTTCCATTCTAAACTGGTCTCCTATTCATAACTGTAGTTAAGCCTTCACGGCTTTTGTTTTGTTCTATATCAATTCGTTGATCTGGTATCGGCGTACCACCGAAGACATCAATCGACCTTTCTCGTCGTACGTATAGTCCACTATCTGTTGAACTCCGTCCTTCGGAAGAATCTTCACTACTTGCTTCTTGACTCCCTCCTGTTTTACCGGACTCGGCTCGTTGCTCCTTTGATAAAGCATCTGACCCGCCGTTGCCCCCGTTGCTGTTATTTCCGTCATCGATATCCATCCTCATTATTTGATTTTCGTTAATTAAGGGATTAATTTTAAGTCTGTCTCGTTTAAATGCTCCAGTTGATACAATTAAAAGCATGATAGCAAGAGGATCAAACACACCCACAAGGAGCAGTATAATACCACGAACAGCGTTGTCAAAATTACGTCTTGCATTTTCATCTCCATATATAAGCTCAGCAATATATTTAAGTGGTCCTACTTCAACCTCAAGCTCAAGCCTTTCTTGTCGTAGAGGCGCGAGTACCGCTTGGAGTTCTTCAATGCGTATGTACGAAGCATTGATGCTCTCGTTGAGAAGACTCCTCTCTTCCGATTGACTTTGGCGTACTGCAATCGAACCTGAAGGACCACGAATCCTGTCGTATTCAATGAGTACAGAGACTTGTTGATCCAGTTGCGTGAGTACAGTTTCTGCATCGTTAACGACCTTTTGCTGCCTATCAATCTGTCTTTCCAAGTTTTCGATTTGTAATTCATTGTTGCCTCCAACTTTCACAGACTGTTCAATATGAGCCTTTGAAAGATAACCAAAAATTCCCATGCTAGTAATGAACATCAATATTAATATAGCAACTGTAAAATATGTTCGAGTCAGTACGTTAATTCGTTCCCATTCATAGTGTAACCAAGCTGCGCTAACTAGCTTAGCAAACTCAAGTACACCAGCCATAATCATAATTGATAATGCCGAGCCTGCAAAAATAGTCATTAGGCCAACAATACTAAACCACGCAGCACAAGCTGCAAGTATTATTGCTGTGAATAAAGTTAACCACTTCATTCTGAGTATCCTTTGTTTACCTCGCTATGCTTTTTCTCATCCGCTCTTACACTACGTAACATGTCTCGTAATCGTGCATCCGGCTTGAGATCGTAATAATCAATAGCAATCTGTGGTGCTGGTATATTTTCAACCTTACCCAGATCGATTAGATCAATGTACTCGCTATAACTACGTACTGCTTCTAATTCAAAATAGTAAATCATGCGATGTGCAGTCTTTGGAAAGAACACATACATGATAAAGTAAAAATGCCAAAAGATTGCTTGGGCTAATAATATGAGTAACCTTTCAAACGCACTCGGTTTGGCAATCTCAATAAAGAACATCAAATGCATTCGCTCGTTTTCAGCCTCGGCTAAGAGCTCACGAATTTGAGGTCCATAACCAGTTCTCATTTGGCGTAAGCTTTTTAAGTGTATCCACATACCAGCTACCATCCCAGGCACACCGGCAATTGTTTCAAGTACGACGGCTCGGTGACCGTAACGCTTTGCAAAAAATGTATCTGCAAAGAACCTGAAAAACTTGGTCATACTATAAGCTATTCTATCTCTATTTAACATAGTTGAACGCTTCCTTAAGTCCTTCTACTAAATCTTCCATCATGCCATTAGTGTGTAATGGAGTCGGTGTAATTCTAAGCCGCTCAGTACCCACACTGACTGTTGGATAATTAATTGACTGTACATATATTCCATGTGCATTTAATAACCTATCTGATATTGCTTTACATCGCTTAGCATCTCCTACCATTACTGGTAATATGTGAGTGCAAGCGGATTCGTGTATAGTGAGCCCGGCTTCCTTTATCATTGCTGTAAGTGTTGCTGCTCGTTCTTGGTGTTTCTGTCTTAGATTATCATGGTCTCGAAGATATCTTATTGATGCAATGTTTCCGGCACATACAACAGGTGACGTACTTGTAGTGAATATGAATCCTGATGCAATACTTCGAATAGCATCAATCACGATACTCTGACCGGCAATATATCCGCCGTGACCACCAAACGCTTTTCCAAGTGTTCCGTTAATAATATCGACTCGCTTTTCTCCAATCTTTTCGCAGTATCCTCCACCAGTTTTTCCATAGAGTCCTACTGCATGAACTTCGTCGATATAAGTCATAGCACCATACTCGCCTGCTAAATCACAAATGTCTTTGATTGGTGCTACATCTCCATCCATACTATAAACGCTTTCAAACACTACACATGGAATCTTACCATCTTTACGACATTGCTTTAATGCAGCTTCGAGTTCTTCCATGTTATTGTGCTCAAATAACACCTTTTCTGCACCAGAGTGTTTAATGCCCATGATAATACTAGCATGATTCATGGTATCGCTTACGAAACGAATATTAGGAATGATTTTAGATAGAGCGATGAGAGCCCATTCGTTTGCGACATAGGCTGAGGTGAAGAGTAAAGCAGACTCACGATCATGCAGTATTGCTAATTCTTTTTCTAGTGTTACATGAAAGTGAGAGGTACCGCCGATGTTGCGAGTACCTCCACTACCAGCACCAGTCTTATCGAGAGCAGTTTGCATAGCTTCGATCACATAATGATTTTGGCCCATACAAAGATAATCGTTTGAGCACCAATTGACTATATTTTTAGGAGCATATTTGCCATACCAAGTTGCTCTTGGAAATTGTCCACGCTCTCTTACGATATCATTAAAGACTCGATACTTACCTTCGTCTTTAAGTTGATCAACTACTTTTTGAAATGTATCTTTATTAATCATCAACTCTTTCCCACACATTATCAGAGGTAAAACGGTAAGCACCTAGGCACTCGAATCGATTCCAATTTTCAATCATACTCAACATGTACTGATTTCCATCGGCGTACAAGTAGTATATATGACCGACACGTGGGACAAAATTATACACCGCATCATATACCATTTGAGTTTGTCTACTTAACTCGACGAGCTCTTCATATTCTCGGTTTAGTTTTGCTAACCTTTCCTCGAAATATCGAGCAGCATTAGTACCTCGTTCAGATTTGAATGTAGCGGTATCCGGCAACTGAATTGCCGGAGCGCTAACATTACTACCATACGGAAGTAGTCCTGGGTTTTCAGGCAGCGTAGACATCGTCCCAACTTCCTGATAAACCTGCAACTTCATATTCAGTTACTCGATTCTCGAAGAAGTTAGTATGGTCTGCTCCATTAAGTACCCATTCTAACCAAGGTAGAGGATTTTCCTTCACCTTAAAGTTTGGCTTCATGCCAAGTTGAAGTAAACGTCTATCAGTAATATAACGAATGTACTCCTTCACTTCTCCGACCTCGAGGCCTTCGATTGTACCAAGCTCATAAGCAAGATCGATAAACTTATCTTCAAGTTCTACGATGTCTCGCGATATATCATATATTTCCTTTTTGAAATCATTGTCAACAACTCGACTATGCTCTTTACAGAAAGCTTTAAATAGTTTCGAGTTACCTTCCACATGCATGGACTCATCTCGTATAGACCATTCAACAACTTTACCCATACCTTTCATCTTACCGAAACGTTGGAAGTTCAACAGCATTACGAACGAAGCAAAAAGAGCAACACCTTCGTTGAATACACTCTTAGCTAAAGACAGGCCAAGACCACGTAGTGTATTAGTATCAGCTTTACGCATATACTCAATCTTGTCAGCCATTTCTGAGTACTCGAGGAATGCATGGTACTCGCTGTCTGGTAGACCTAATGTTTCGTTAAGTAGAGCATAAGCACGTTGATGAATACCTTCACGAGCTGCAAACGATCCTAACATATTACGAATCTCATTATTCTTGAACTTAGGAATAAATTGATCATAATAGTTTTGACCTACTGCTACATCAGATTGAGTAAACAGTCTTAATACGTTCGTGACATATTCTTTTTCAACTGGTGTAATCTTTCCACCTTTCCAATCTGATACATCTTCTGATAGATCAAGCTCGTCTTCGATCCAGTGAGCCTTTTCATGTCGAGTAGTCATCTCAACAGCCCAAGGATAATGGAATGGCTTATATGTTTCTGAAAATTCCATCAGGCCACCTTGCTTCTTAACAAGCTTATCGGCGATTGCCATCAAATCATTATATGTACCTATCATCTTTCCATCGATAAAGATCTGAGGAACCGAACGAACCTCTTTACCGTTTGACATTTTTTGATAGAAAGCTAAACGTTGTTCTTCATCGTCTAGAACAACTTGTGTATAGGTATGCCCGTGTTGAGTAAACCATGCTTTAGCTTTTTCACAGAAAGGGCAGTTACTCTTTGTGTAAATTAATACTTCCATCTTTATTCCTCTGTTTTATCCTTCACAAGCCAGACATTCGTTTTGATCCGGCTCGCTACTGTTGCTAAATTTAACTGTGTTTGGATTAATAATATCGTCAAGCTTTTCTCGTTCTACCTTCTGAGCGACATTCTCTGCCCTATTAGAGGTTTCTGTTCGCAGGTAGTATAGTCCTTTACATCCTTGTTTCCATGCCTGATAGTGCACTTGGTGCAGGGTTCTTTTATCTGCTCCTGCTGGGAAGAAGATATTTAATGATTGCCCTTGGCATAAGTATTTTTGTCGATCACCTGCTAATTTAATAAGTGCCAGCTGATCCAATTCAATCGCTGTTTTAAATACTGATTTAACATGATCGTCTAAAAAGTCGAGATGCTGAACAGATCCACCGTTAGTGATAATCATGCTCCAGATCTCGTCTGTATTTTTGCCGATACTCTCGAGTTCTTGTTCAAGGTACGGATTCTTATTTAGGTGACTTCCCACCCTTGTACGAGAAGTAAATGCATTTGCTTTCCAAGGTTCAATACTTGGACTTGTATTTACAATCATAGAAGAGTTAGCGTTAGGTGCGATAGCAAGCATGTGAGCATTGCGACGACCAGTTCCTTCCATATCAGGAGCTTCACCACGTCGCTTACCCATTTCGAGAGTAGCTTCAACAGCCTTTGCTTTAATATAAGAGAAGATCTCTTCGTTTTTAGCTACAGCTTCTGGACTGTCGAATGGAATACGATTCTTTTGGAAATATGAATGCATACCCATAGCACCAAGACCTAATGAACGTTCTTGTTGAGCTGAGTATCGAGCACGGGAGATTTCATCACCAGCATGATCAATAAAGAATTGAAGTACGTTATCAAGGAACACCGTAAGATCTTTAACCATAGGAGTATCTTTCCACTCGTCATAAGCTTCAAGATTTACCGATGATAAACAACAAACCGCAGTACGATCTTCGTTGGTCACAAGGTGAATCTCATTACATAGATTCGATCCTCGGATCTTCATACCTTTTTGCTTTTGAGCTTCGGGTAAAGCTCGGTTAGCAGTATCAATAAAGTTGAGGTAAGGCTCACCAGTACGATAACGAGTCTCGAGAATATGCTCCCATAGTCGACGAGCCTGAACAGTTTCACGTACATCGTTACCAGCAGGATCACGTAATTCCCAATCAGCATTCTGCTCAACTGCACGCATGAAGTTATCTGTAATATTAACCGCATGGTGGAGGTTCAGATTCTTACGATTCACATCACCAGTAGGAATACGCATATTCACGAACTCAGTAATATCAGGATGATCAACATCCATGTATGCCGCGTACGAACCTTTCCGCGTACGTCCTTGTCGATAAGCAACCATGTCAGCATCGACAGTATGTAGGAATGGCATAGGACCTGGTGCTTTCTTACTTACAGCACGGATGTCTGACCAATGTCCACCGACGCCGCCACCCTTTACAGACAACCAACGTAACTCATTACTATGATCGATGAGTCCATCAAGTGTATCTGGTACATAAGCTAGAAAGCAACTAATGGGTAATGCCTTTGCCTTCTCTCCTTTGAGTGGAGCGTTTGAAAGAACTGGAGACGAATACATAAACCAACCTTGTGAAACATATTCGTATATTCTTTGAGCAAGTTTTAAATTACCACCACAGAAAGCAACTGCAGCACGAGCGAAAGCTTGTTGAGGAGATCTTTCATCCTCACGACAGTAGTAGTCTTTTAAAAGTTTAAATGATTGTTCTGATAACAGCTTATCCCTACCAGTATTGATATCGATACCTAAGTGCTGCATGGGTTGTCTCCTTTAATTGTTTTATTCGCTTGCATACTGCGCGGCCATCGGAAATATCTTCGCAATTACCCTCGCTATTTCTCGTGCAAGCTCCATGTGTTCTAGTTGTGTTCCATTCGATGAGCGTAGTTCAATATAATGAATCCACGAGCGTATCGTTCCATTAGCATATAGTCTCGATACTGTGAGACCTTCCGGCAATACTGCTCGTGCCTGTTCTTTTGCTATGCCATTCTCGATAGCCCAATTATATAAACTTTCAGTTTGTCGTATGAGAGTCTTTTGCTTAATACGAAAGTCTTCGTTAATACGTCTTTGCTGTTCATCGTCTTGATCGATAGGAATACTATTTTGCCTGTTCTTCAAGTCCTGTAGTCTTGCTTCTCGAGTTACGAGTTGCAGATCTTCAAGTGGATTAGCATAGCGTTGAGAAAATTCTTGAAAAGAAAAGCTACGATGACGAAGCAGCTGTCGGGCTATGTCACGTGTTGTTTCAATTTCAAGGCAAGCGCTTACCATTTCCAATGGACTCCAATGCTTATGTCTTATCAAATAACTGACAAGCTTTTCAGCAGTCTCACTATTATTTTGATTGCTAGGATTACTTACCCTAGCACAATAAGCTACTAAGTCTAATGCCGTATCGCCACATGAATCGTAGCCTTCTGGTGTTTGACTGTAGCTAACCAAATTAACCTTCATTCTGTTTCCATTCCTTATATTTCAATTGCGAGTATATTCTAAAGTCGTCAGTAAAGTGATTCTGAAGTCTTAACACAGTTTCATGATCGAACTTAATTTCATTTGCTCGATCTTTTCGGAAACCAGTCTTATGTTGTGGCATGGGATGTTTAATCTCAAGACCAAGACTGTTCATGAAATTCTTTATATGACTATCTAAATTTTCATAAAGCCAAAACTGTCCGTAGTAATGACCATCATACTTTAACAGATCAGTCTGTCTTAGCATGGTATTGTATTCTTTACGAAGTGAATAGCCATCCGGTGAGAATGATTTATATTCTTCTAAAGAAGCAGGTGCATTTGGTGCCCACCATTTTTTCATAAAGTAGTAGAAGCTTTTTTGTCTGTCGATAGGATCTCGTAGAACAGAAATGCATCTATAATTATGTATTACACTAGGAGTGATGACTCCTTCCCTTATCAGATCTTCTAAACTGAAGTGGAAATACTTATAAGGTTTGTTGCGATTTACTATGTCAGGATCTAACGTTCCTGGGATGTTTGTATCATCGATTTCTGTATAGATCGCGTCAGGATCATCAATGTTTCGAATTAAGAACTCAGATAAGCTACTACTTCCTGTTTTAGGAGTACGCAATATTAAGATCTTATATTTGTGTGACAGATACATTTAAACTCCTTGCGAATAATCTTTTAACCAAGGCATTCCGCCGTCGGTTGCGGTTGAGCCCCAATGTTGCTCGGCATAAACCTTGTCTGGGCCATTGTATCGAGGAGACCCATATCTATACCATTGCGGTATAAAGTAATGAGAGGGGAAGATCGTTAATAGATCCGAGTGTTCTGGCCAAGTACGAGCAAGGAAGAAATTACCTGTAGACTCGTGAGGCTTTTCATGTAACTGTTCAGGCCTGAGTTGATGTAGCTTACGAAGAATAATATCTAAGAATGGATTGCCTGGATTTGCAGCATGAATAGGTGATATCGATTTTGGTAAGACTTTTTCGTTTTCAAACACAGTATAAGCATGATGAGCAGGTGCTGTAAACAATTCATCGATAGGATGTAAGCATTCTGAATCAGCTTCTGGCCAGTAACCACCCTGTTCAAATATGAGTTCATATCGAATGAGATCAGCCACACCGGCCCATGTTTTACGACGATAGTATTCTTCAATCAGATGTTGATTGTACCACTTGCGATTCCAAAGCATTTCATCAGTAAAAACGCTGTACTCCCAATCTGGGTGCTTTTCTTTCCAAGTGTTCATCCATTGGAGAGGAGGCTTATTAGGTCCTATCCAAATGTGAGTCATTTTTTTCTCAATGTTCATGATCGTCTCCACTCTGTAAACTTAAGCTTCGCAGTCAAACCTTGGAATGTATTATCCCGAAGTACACCTTGAACATCTTTATGCCCGTTACAGATCATTTCATTAATATCTTTACCTGGCAAGTTGGAAGGCCAGATACAAATTTTATAACCTTTGTCGATTACCTTTTCCATTCGCTTGTTAATCTCTTTATTACGAGGTTCATTATCAAAAACAAAAACACCATTCTGTATACATCTTAAAGAGCTAACATTACCTTCCGCGCCATTCATAGCTACAGAATTACGAATGAACATGCTATCTATAGCACCTTCGACTATATAGTATTCTCTATTGAAATCAACAGTATCCAGTCCGAAGATCTTTGGTCGCTCATCGAACATGATGGTGATATAACGTATTCCCTTAGGATCAAACCCTCGGGCCGACACACCGAAGACTCGCTTTCGCTCGTCTAAAAAAGGAATTACCAGCCGAGGTTCGTCTTTACCTACGTTCTCGAATTTGTTTGGGACGATACTGTTGATCCATCCTTTGAACTTGGGCGTGTAGTAAAGCCGATAGTGCTGTTGTGCTGGTATTTGCCTCTTAGCTATATATGCTTTTACAGGATGATTCCACGCTAATTGTGAAACTTTTTTGATACTTTTTAGAGGATTTTTTTCGAACTTGGGAGCAGTAAACTTCGTCGTCTCAAGTGTTGGTTTGGTATTAGCAGTAGGCTTCTTAAGGAACTTGTCAGCGACCCAATCATTATACATCATTGGATCTTGACTTTTAAGGAAGAACGAGAAGGACATGGATGCGCCACAGTTATGGCAATAGTAGTTAAAGCTGTCTCCCTTCTCTAATAGCCAACCACGCGCTTTAGATCGAGACTTCTGGCTATCACCACAGATGGGACAACGAAAGTTGATCTTATAAGGATTGGTATGGCGTATCTTAAAGTTATCTAACCGGCCGGCTAGTTGTTGGGCATACTGTAGATCTACAAAGTCAAGCATAATATAAGGTACTAGATTGATTAAACGATAAGAAGATTATAAACCAGTAGGGCGTAGATGTACAGGATTATTTTCGTTAATTAGCTAAAAATATTCGAGAAGTCAAAGTCAGCAGCCATATTGATCATGAAAGTAACTGTCGCGGCTACCCCTATTAACCACCACTTGGCTTTTTCAAAGCCTTGGAGGCGGCTTTCCTGATCTTCTGTAGCAGCCTTAAGATCGTCCATGCGGAGCTCTAAGTTACCATTGAGCTTAGAAAGAGCTTCCATAATCTCTTCGTTTCGCTGAGCACGATTCCTAGCGTTTTGGTCGGAAAGTCTTTTATGGTCTTCTTTGGAAGAATTACGATACTCTTCTAGACGCTTATGAAGAACCTTAGTGCGGTCGATATCTTCTTGCTTATGCTCGCTAATCGTCTCCTCAATCTCTTCGATCTTGCCTGTGAAGTGTTCAAGAATTTGTTGCTGCACAGCGAGAGACTTAGTAATATCTGACATTTCTGTCATTACAGCGTCTACTTTATCAAAGAATTTTTCGATTTGCTTAACATCTTTCTTAATTAAAGCGATGTCAGTCTTAAGGTCGGCATCAGTCGACATTAGTAATATCCTCCAGGAATACTATTCTAATACATTTAACGTATTATGTCAACTATTTATTTGATAGTGCTACTTGGAAGCGGCAGATTCTGGGGTTTCTGTTACTTTATCTTCAGCAGGCTTTTTGGTAGTAACTTCACGATAGTAAACTATGACCTCTCCAAGTTCACGTATGTACCTACGCAACTCTTGAACGTTACCAGACATTAGCTCATAGTCTTTGATTGTAGACGCAATGAAGAGTACATCTCCACCGGTTGCTATCTTAATATCATCAATAAATTTATCTAAATAAGTATAGTCGACAGGTTGGTTGGGATTTTCTTTTTCTTCCTGAGAACATATCTTAGGACGTCTCAGCTTAGGTGTCCCATCTTCATTGAGTTCAGGCTCTCCGGATTCGTTGAGCCTAGGTACTTGTTTACAAAGGTTAGTTACCTTCGCTTCTGAAACAACATACCATTGTGGGGAATCGAGTTCAAGAGGAGAGGGCATTGTAGGTTGAATAATTTCAATCTCTACTGGCTTAGATACTATTTCAATAACCTTTTCGGGCTTTGTGCCAAAACCTAAACTAGCTAAAGTCGAACAGCCACTAATTAGGCTTATCGTCACCAAGAGCAGCAATGTTCTTGCTATCATTCTCAATCTCCTCAAAAATCTTTTTCGTCGCTTTATTGGTACGACTCGTAATCAACCCAGGCTTAGCTAATGCAAGCTTATCAAGATTATGACGAGCAAAGATCGACATATAACGATCCTTCTCAGC
>Ga0181390_1000146_pt1 | contig 28785 bp, 17 predicted proteins | sample 13SPOviralmetaG_FD_130085 | JGI IMG/M metagenome (GOLD analysis project Ga0181390, IMG submission 130085) | Marine viral communities from the oligotrophic San Pedro Time Series (SPOT) site, San Pedro Channel, CA, USA - 13 SPOT_SRF_2010-07-21 | ecosystem: Environmental > Aquatic > Marine > Strait...
ATAATTTGCAGTGTAGTTACCATCATATTCACCCTCATAATCGGCTGTGTAATTACCTTCAAAATTACCTGTATAATCTCCATCATAGGTTGGAATATAGTTTCCAAGATAATTGCCATCATAAACAGTTTGATAATTACCAGCATAATCACCAACATAATCAGATTGATAATTACTGATGTAGTTCGAGATATAGTTTCCAATATAGTTTGAAGTATAGTTACCACCATATTCTCCAATATACTCGCCCTGATAATTTACAGTTGATATTCTTGTAAAATCATCCGTACTATCTCTTGTAAAGTTAGAAACATAATTTGACACGTAGTCTGATTCATAGGCGGCATCATATTGACCAGTATAGTTGCCGTCATAATTACCAGCATAATCTCCGACAAATACTGCCCCTGTATAATCACCGACGTATGCCGCTGCTTCATAATTAGTCTGATATGCTGCATCGTAATTGCCAATGTAATCACCAGCATAGTTACCTGAGTAATCACCAGCATACGGATCACCTGTATAGTCACCAGCAAACACTGCACCTGTATAGTCACCATCGTAGGCTGTAGTATATTCACCCACATAGTTACCATCATAGGTTGTTTGATATGCTGCATCATATGCACCAACATAGTTACCGTCGTAGTTACCAGCGAAATCTGTTGCATATGCGGCTTCATATTCAGACACATAATTTGCAGTGTACTGACCGATGTAATCGCCTGCATAATTACCAGCGTAATTACCACCATAGTTGCCTGCATAATTTGGTTCGTAGTTTCCTACGTATTCTCCAATATAGTTGCCTGCATAGTTACCACCGTAGTCTCCTACAAACGCAGCAGCGTCATAGTTACCAGCATAGCCGCCCGCATATTCTCCAATATAGTTACCAGCATAATTACCAGCATAATCACCGACAAAGGCTGCACCAGCACTTGCACGAGTACTATCTCTAGTATAATTACCCGAATAATTACCAACAAAGTTACCTGTATAGTCACCAGTAAAGACAGCACCAACACTTGCACGAGTGTACACTGCATCATAGTTACCAACAAAGTTACCTGTATAGTCACCTAAGAAGTTACCAGTGTAGTCACCTACGAAGTTACCAGCAAAGTTACCTGTGAACACTGTTGTCGAATCACGTGTGGATGTACGTGTAGATGTTCTTTGTGAGTTTCTAGTTGAAGTTCGAGTAGATGTTCTCGTATAGTTTGTTGCCCTGTTTGATCCACCGTACCCACTAAAAAATGCAGTGAAGTTACCAACAAAGTCACCTACGAAGTTACCAGCAAAGTTACCAGTATAGTCACCTAAGAAGTTACCAGCAAAGTTACCAGCAAAGTTGCCTGTAAAGTTATTGGTTGAGTCGCGTGTCGAAGTCCGTTGAGAGTTTCGTGTCGAAGTCCGTTGAGAGTTTCGTGTACTATCTCTTGTGTACTGACCAGCGTAGTTGCCTGTATAGTTTGGTGTATAGTTACCAGCAAAGGCAGTAGTACTATCTCGGTTGTAAGTTCCTTCGTAATTACCAGTGTAGTTGCCTGTATAGTTTGGAACATAATTGCCCGCATATTCTCCGATATAGTTACCAGCGTAATTACCACCATAGTCGCCTGTATAGTCACCAACGTAGTCTGGAACATAATCGCCCGCATATTCTCCGATATAATTACCGACATAGTTACCAGCATAGTCACCATCGAATGTGGCACCTGTATATTCTCCAACATACTCGCCTACGTAATCCCCAGCGTATTCTCCAACATAATTACCATCGTAGACTGCCTCGTATCCAGCCCCATAGTTCGCAATAAAATTACCTTCATAGTTTCCTACGAACTGTTGAACATAATCACCTTCGTAATTACTTACATAGTTACTAGTATATTGACCAATATAATCTCCAGCAAAATCTACCTCATAGTTTCCTACGTAATTGGGTTCATAGTTTCCGACATAGTTTGGTTCATAGTTACCAACATATTCACCAGCGTACTCACCAACGTAATTGCCTTCGTAGTTACTAACATAATTACTAATATAATTTGGAACGTACTCGCCTGCATAATTTGGTTCATAGTTACCAGCGTAATCGCCAACAAACTGTTGAACATAATCACCATCATAAGTAGTTCCATAATTGCTAGTATAATTAGTTTCGTAAAAACTTTCATAATTACCTTCAAAGTTTCCAGTGTAATTACCTTCAAAGTTACCGCCAACATAATCACCCTGATAGTCACCACCATAGTCACCGACATAATCGGATTCATAATTACCAGCATAATCAGGCCCTTCATATGCAGTTTCATAAGTTGCATCATAATTACCAAGATACTCTCCAACATAGTCAGAAGTATATTGACCAACATAATCACCAGCATAGCCATCTGCTTCATAGTTTCCTACAAAGTTTTGTGTACTATCTCGTGTGTAGTTTCGTTGGAATATACCGACATAATCCCCAACGTAGTCTGCTTCGTATGCAACAGTTGATGTTCTTGTAGATGTACCAGTATATTCACCTACATAATTACCTTCAAAGTTAATCGCATAATCACCCACATATGCGTGTGTAAAGTCCTGAGTACTATCTCTAGTACTGTCTCTAGTACTATCTCGCGTATAGTTCTGATCAGCAGTCTCTTGTTTTGTATCTAATGCAACACCCTTTGCAACCCATGTACCTGTTGCACTGGGAACACCTTGCGTTGCAGTTCTGAACTGATATGTTCCAATACCACCAGCGATAATCCTGTTTGCACCCTGAGTACCTAGTGTGTATTGCGTTTGTGCATCAGACATTTCTTTAAGACCAGTAAAGTTTGTACCAATATTTAACGATGGCCCGTCTGAATCTGGATCTCTAACAATTCTAAATGGTTTTTTGGTAGTGGGTGCAGACATTGCAGTTCTGACATACAAGTCATATCCTACCGCAGTTCCATCTGCTCTTGTATCTGTAAATATATCTGAGTCTGCAACACTATACTGTGCAGAAGGTGCCGATGATGCAATTTTATATGTGCCTGGATAATCTCCAGTAAACGCCTTAGTCAACAATCTGTCTGTCAATACAGTCAGATCACTGTCTTTCATTTCTTCTATTCTATGATCTGCGTGTCCGTCTGCAAATCCGATGGGTCTGAAATAATCACCACCTGTTTGTGCAACTGTTCCATCTACCTGATACATTGTAACAGTATTAGTTGCCGTCGTAAAACCAGCGTGTGATCCTACTGCTTCATTAAATTTTGTATTTGTGTATGTACCGATTGCAAGAGGATGACTTGCAGAATCGCCAGCAGTTATATTTAATCTGGATGCATCTGAATCGTGCGACATGGAAGCGAGATGCAATCCCATACGATACGCAAGATAATTCTCGGCACTATCCGAGAACTGTATAAGGTCACCGTTTGTGCCTTGTGAGAGAAGGGGTATGTGTGCTGTAGACATACGACTATTTATAACCTAAAAATTATGCAGTTCTGACGTAAAGTGTATATGTTTCTATCGTTTGAACTCCTGATTGAATTGTTGAGCCTGCGTAGTTCCCGACGAAGTTCCCTGTATAATCCCCTATATAATTTGCCGTATAGTTACTGACATAGTTTGATGTAAAATCACCTTCAAAATCACCAATATATTCGCCATCGTAGTTACCACTATAAACCCCTATATAATCTGCACCACCCTCATAGTTACCAGTATAGTCGCCTACATAGTGTTCTTCGTAAGTACCAACATATGTAGGAACATAATTTGCAGTATAGTTTCTTTCAAAGTTACCAATAAAATTAGAAGTAAGGTCTCGTGTGAATTGACCTTCATATTCACCCACATAGTTACCAGTATACGTACCAGTATAATCACCTGTATATGATACTTGCGAATAAACAGTAGACCCATCACCTATGACTCCAGAATAGTTTATAACGGTGACACGTGTAAAGGTTTCTTCTTCGGATCTTGTGCTAGTTCTCGAATAAACACCATCGTAGTTACCAATGAAGTTACCAGTGTAATCGGATTCATAGTTACCAACGTATATTGCTTCAAAGCCACCGCCTGCATCTCCAGGCGAGGCACCATCAAAGTTTCCTTCGTAGTCCACCGCATAATTTTCTAGTGCGTTGCGTGTAAAATCTCCAGATCCATCGTAGTTACCAGCGTAGTTACCAACATACTGACCAGTATAGTTGCCGTCATACTCACCTTGATATGATGTTTGATAAAAGGTTTGATATGCAGCGCCCGTATAATTTCCCGCAAAACTGTCGGTACTGTCTCGTGTATAGTTTTCATCTGAAAGTGTATTTCTTATATCGGTTGCAGTACCTTTCGCAACCCATGTACCAGAATCAGTTGGAACACCCTGTGCGGATGATCTAAGTTGATAAGTTCCTACACCAGCGGAGCCATTCATAATTCTAGTTTTTGCGACATTTCCAAATGTATATTTAATCTGTGCAGGCGTCATTGCCTGTAGGTCACCACTACTGTTCAATAGTCGCATAGGACTAATTTTAGTGGGTTCCGTAAAGGTATCTCTTTTGTATATACTATAGTTTACTGTAGTACCGTCTGCACGTGTGTCAGAGAAAACATTTGAAATATGTACAGAGTAATCACTACTTGGTGCAGATGATCCTATTTTGTATGTACCAGCATAATCATTTGCAAAGATAGTCAACAATAATCGATCAACAACAACGGCCATCTCCGCATCGTTTACAACCTTAATTGTTTTAGTATCTGACTTATCAAATATAACTGGTTGAAAATAATTAACGCCACTAGTTGCGGCAGTTCCTTCTTTCTGATATAAGGTTGTATTTGTTGTGGTGACATTTCTTGCGGATGCATCGTGATCGCCAACGTTACCATCCATAGTCGTGTTCGTATATGTACCGACTGTGGCATTGCCAGAAGATGTAGTTGTAATAGACGCGACTTGTCCTACGCCCGCATCAGCGAGTTGCAATCCTGCTTGGTGTGCGAGATAGTTCTCTTCCGAGGCAGTCATCTTCTTCAGACTACCATCTGATCCGTCTAGTTTGAGTAGTCCGTCTATTATTGACATATTAAACCCTTAAGCTGTGTTCAGTAGTGTACCGTCACTATCTTTAACATTAATTGCACGATTAGAAACTTCGTTGATTGCAACTACTAGGTTTTGATCTGCCGTAGTATTTAAACTTGTTCTTGTACCTACATCACTATCTAGGGAGTTTATCGCATTAACAATTGAAGATTTAATTGTAGTAGTCAATGAGGTAATTGCACCAACTGGGTTGGCAGCCGCATCACTATCTAACGTATCCAGTTGTGTGTGGAGTTCGTTAATCGCTGCCACAACTGTGTGTGCGACTGTTCCCATATTCGATGCGTTGACTGTACCGAGGTCACTGTCTACTGCTGTTTTGTTTGCGTTAATTTGTGTCTCGTGTTCGGCAATCGCAGTTACAATTGTCGATGCAGATGTTCCCATCGCACCAGCAGTAACGTTACCCATCTCTGCATGTAGTTCGTTAATCGCCGCAACCAGAGTTGGTTTTGCAGTCGTAGTAAGATCTGTTCTAAGACCCACCGCACTGTCAAGTGAAAGTAAAGATGTAGATATAACGTTACCAGTCGCGTTACTCATTCCTGTGATAGCCGCAGGCAAACCAGTATATGTTACAAGTCTATCTCTATCAGAATCTAACTCTTTTATCGCAGTGGATACGGTGGATGCGGTAGTTCCCATCGCACCAGCGGATATTGTTCCAAGTTCTGCGTCCAATTCGTTAATCGCAACTACGACATCTTGATCGGCGGTTGTTGTCAGTGCGGATCTGTTACCCAATGCACTGTCTAGATTTAGTACGGCAGTCGATAAGACATTACCTGTACTGTTGTCCATTCCAGTAATTGCAGTAGGCATACCTGTATATGTTACAAGTCTGTCTCGGTCACTGTCTAATTCTTTTATTGCAGTAGATACTGTGGATGCAGTGGTTCCCATTGCACCAGATGTAATAGTACCTAGTTCCGCGTCGTGTTCATTGATTGATGCAACAATATTTTGTTTAGTAGTAGTTGTAAGACTGGCAGGAGCCCCAACATCACTATCAAGTTCGTTGATTGCCTGAACTAAATCGGAGTCACCTGTAGTAGTAAGGAGAGCAAGATCGCCAACCTTGTCGGTAAGACTATTGAATGTGTCTTTGAACGCATCGACTCTAGTGTCTAGTGTTATAAACTCTCTTGCCATGTTAACTCTTCTCTAGTAATTGTTTCAGTAACGATTTAATCTCACTTACTTCATTTTGCAACTCACTAATTTCATTCTCTTTATTCTTTTTATATTCTCGGATCTTTTTTAATTTATCAAATTCAGAAGTATTTATATTAATTATTGCACCACTTTCGGTGTCTCTCACAAAACTGTCACTGCCTTCAATTTTCAAATATGTTTTTGTCATTATGCTACCGCAATAGTCCTCAAATCTTTGATACGTGGTACGTTAGAAGAATTCTGAGCACCGAATACTAATTTTATCTGATATTGATCGAACTCTCTTTGATCCTTTGCAAACGTTCCACCCACTGTATATCTGTAATCGTGGAATGTACTTCTGTTCACATCATTAGGTACATCGTTATCGGCAGGAACTGCTGTGAATGATTTCTGTTGAATATCAGAGTCCGTACCTGTTAGTGTGGATCTGAAGTAAACATCAATGTGTGAACCATCCATTCTATGTCCACCAAATAAGATCTTCAGACCTGTTGCACCGTTTTCCAGTTTTACAGGTTTGGTAATATGTTTGGCCAAAGACGATCCATTCTTAGGATCTGTCTCCGCAACATAATTCAATGGTACGTTGTATCCAGTAGTCGCTCCAGACGCCTGACGATCAACAACATTAGTAATTGCGATCAACTGCGCTCTTTGCATATCGATGACTGGAGATAACGCATTGTTACCAGCCAGTCCAGACATTGTTGCAGTAATTTTTGTAGACTCAGTTATACCAGCGTAGTTTGCCTCATTAGAGTCTGACAAGATCACACGTGGAAAATCAAACAATGTATCTCTATAGTTGTCTAGTTCAATTGCGGCTGGTTGAGCGCCAGGCGACTCTGTACCAGCAAGAGATGTGGTAGTTGTAAACACTCCACTGTATTTTGTCTCGCATGGTGTTGGAACAAATTCTGCGGCCTGTAATTGTACGAGATCCATTTTATACTGTCTCGTAGATGTCGCACCTGTTCCACCAAATGAAATCGCACTGTCACAATTGGAGTCTGCCTCAAAGGTTAGGGCGTTTCCGTCTACCCCTGTCACAGTTCTTTGACCCATGATACTACTTCCGAGAATACCATTATATGAAGATCCTGCCGTCAATCCTTGGATATTTACTTTTTCGTTGACTACAAACCCATGATTGTTCATAGACATTGTGATTGTTGCATCGCCTGCCGCACCAGCAAATGGATTGGTTCCTAGTGTTTGAACTGGTGGAACATCATCTTTGAAAATTGCAGTACCACTTGACGCAGTGAAACTTGCACGATATATTTTAAATTTAATATCCGCATTTACCTCTGCATGGTAACTTAGTCCAGCCTGTGATTTAAACATAGCGCCTGGTTCAATTTGACGTGTAACTCTTTCCTGAGTAGTACCAAGTTTGTAGTCACCTACAAGTGATGTCCAAACTTTGTATTTATTTTTAGCAGCAGTTCTCAGACAAAACGCATATTGTTGACCCCCATTAAGAAACATTGGTTCATCAAATACAAACTCTGTCTCAGTTGTGCCCGCCGCTGATGCGGCCGAACTCATTTGAGCGGCAGTCTTGGTGACTACCGATCCAGGCAGATATTCTAAAGTACTTGGATTTCCTTTTTCTGCTGTTCGAACATCAAGCGTTACGGGCAAGGTACTCGAAACTTCAGAGAAAAACAATCCAATTTTTGTTATAAAAACACCATCTGGTTCCGAAACAAAGAATGTCTGTGCTAATGGATGTATTTTTTTGTTAAACTCGTGATTGACTTCTCTTGCCATTATACTTCCTCAACTTTTGTTCTTAGTGTTTTTCCTAATTTAATTTTAGGTTTTTTAAGACATAGTACACTGCCTAACATACTTGCTCCAATACCCAGTACCTTTAAACCAGTTTTAGATTTGATCATATTGGCCAACAATCGTGAATTAACATCAGTCATTGCTTTATTGATTATGTATGCACCATATGATCTACGTTTTGTACCTTGGAAATACATTAGAGCGTTTTGCACGTGTTTTTCTTCTAGTAGTCCATTTACAGCGGCAGATCTTACAAAACCACCGTCACCGATAATTGATGTAGTACCAAATCCGTTAACTGTAAACGTACCATCTCCGTCAACCCATAAGTTATATACATTAACATCTGATTTTATCACATTTGGTTGAACCCATTTTTTCATTTTACCGAGCCATGGATATTTGTTTTCAACTTCTTCACTATCTACAACCGCAAGAGTATTACCCATATACATTGGATGGTTTGTTGTCGCAAATGGTTCGTGATCAGCAGAAGGAGAATACAATTCTTTCCAAGGATTGTTTGGAACTCTTTCGACCCACATAACAGTGTTAATCTGTGAACGATCCCAGTTGAACACTCTATCACCGATTTTTACATCAATAATATTCTTCATTGAGTAATCGGCCATTTCGATTTGAGTGGTTCCTATAAAGCACCCTTCTTTATTGTGAACAACGATATCTTCAACTACAAATGTGTGATCACCGTCCAAAGTTAAGTTGTATACTTTAAAGTCTGGATTTTCTGACCTAGTTGTTAGATTATCCATTGACTGATAAACTACGTCATCAGTTCCGATCTTCCATGCAACAGAATCACCTTCTTTTAGTTCATGTATAATTCCATCTTCGTTTTCAGATGCAACTAGATCATAATCTTCTGACCAATCTTTTCTATAGGCCTCTGGATCAAAACTTGCCCAACCTTTATTAGTCATAATAGGATGCATTGAAGTAACGAATGGATCTTTACCATTGAAACCGTGTATTTTATTTGTGCCAAGGGTAAATGTCGGTGTGTCTACTACAGTATTCACATCACCTTTCCAACCCATAAGTTTGTCACCAATTTCCACATGTTGAATTTCTTTTCTAGAACCATCTGACATAAGAACTAGAGCTTCTGGAATGAAACACTCACCACCTGGCGCGCCTGGACACTTGGTTCCATCAACTTGTACACCACATTTATTGTGTGCTACATACCCTTCACAAAAATATGTATTATCTCCGTCTAACAGTAAGTTATACAAAGTTGTGTGTGGATGTAACTCTACTGGTACAAGATCAGATATTGTTTCTGTTCCATTCAATGTAATTAGTTCAGATCCACTTCGAAGTTCACTAACATCTTTTAGTTCTTCTCTTACTACTTGAGCAAAAGTCGTAAACTCTCTTTCAAATAATGTTGTAGGATTAAATGCACCCCATCCGACATCTGGCCCCATCCAGAGTGGATGTTCTTCTGACACAAATGGTTCTTTACCATTCCAACCGTATACTAATCTATCGCCAAGTTGAGGTGTTTCTATTTCCATGACAGTGTTGAATTTACCTTCTCTAGTAGGTGATTTTACTTGATCACCGACAACAATTTCAGAGATTGGTTTTTCTGTACCATCTGCCATCGTTACTAGTGCGTGAGGCATGAAACAACTTGGTTCAAATTCAGTCACTTTAGTCGAGATCAATGACGAGTCATCTACTGTACCACTTGCAAGTTGATATGTACGTGTCTCTAGATATTCACTTTGTGATTCTCTTATAGTACCTTCTGACAAGAAAAAGAACTTAGCAAAAGATGTAAATGTTGTGTCCTCACCCTGTTTTGAGAACTTACTAGTGTCTTGCAACTGAAACACTTTTTTACCTGATTTAAATTTAATACTAGAAGTGTGCGGTATCAAGAAATATCCTGAGATTGCACCATTCGCATCTGTTCGTTTGTTTGTAGTCGGGCCACCTAATGCTGATGGATATTGTGTTGCAGTTCTAAACTTTGTACCAACATCTAAGTAAGGGTTTCCTCTCTCCAGAGATGAAAATCTAACAAATCCGCCTACACCTGTTTCAGTGTTTACCCAATCGTCAACATTCTTACCATCAAAGAACGCAAAGTATTCTGTGTTTGGTCTTAGTCCTGTGGCGCGGAATGAAACAAATCTGGATCTCATATAAGGTTTAGAAACAAGGTTTACTTTTGTATCACCAATTTTTTCTTGTACACTTGAAATCTTACTGATATAGTGTGACTGTGTACTAGATTTCTGATACGTATTAGTCGTCTGTTGACCAGCCGCAGTTGTACTACCACCAGAACTATATGTTCCACCTAGTTTTGTTTTGGAAGCAAATACGTGACCTTCTTTGTAGTCTTTAACATCTTCGGCCTTTACACCTGACCAGTTAAAATCCCAACTGTTAAACTGTTTGGTTTGAGATTTGTCTAAAAGAGTATCACCCTTGACAATTTTATCTGGTAGTGTTACATCATCATACCAAGCATCTGACGTTGGTGACATTTCAAGATCACCTGTGATTATTTGTATATCAAAAGGATTGAGTGGAACCGCCCGAGATGCAGTTGACTGATTCTTCCAAACTGCATGACCGTAAGTTAACATGACTTTATCACCGACGAGAACTGTGTTAGTCGAACTATCCGCAGAATATAACAGTTCAATTGGTTTTGCCTCAAACTCTGGTCTTAATTCGTTTCTGGCAGGATCAATTGCAGCCCGATAATCAGGTAAGGTAGTATCTGAGAATGCGTGGTTTTTAAAGTCATCGGCAGTAATTCCCGACTTCAATCTATTTGCACCAGAACTATCCAGAACATCAAGTGTTGATGTTGCAAGTTCTAGTTGGTTCATTGCAACCACTTCTTCAAGTTCGTCAAGTCTGTGTTCGATATCCCCAATGTCTTTCATTGTAAATCTAGGATGATCGACGTAATCAATTGACAAGTCTTCATCATCTAACATATAAGGATTGATGTTGACCGTTGCAATTTTCATATATCCTGGCGTATCTGCCTTTGTTGAAAATCTAGGATTATCCGATGGATCTCCGAGATATATACCACAAAATCCACTTTGATTGAGAAATATTGTACCAGCCTGTCCTTGATAGTAAGTCTCATCTAGAGTAATACTATCGTTGTTTCTTGGAAGTGGAATAACTTTTTTTCCAGTTCCAGTAAAGTTGTTACCAGTATTATCCATTCTGGATCTGAAATCCAACACATCTCTAAGTTGAATGATATCCCCATTCGCTTGTCTGTGAGTTGGAATTAGGTGATATGCAATCTGACCAGTATAAGAGTCTACTGAGAAGAAGTCTCCAGTACCATGTGCAAAATATTTGAATTCAACATAAACGTTTCCTGATGGCGCAGTTTTACCACCTTTTAATATCAGTTTACCAGCATCATAGAAGTTATCTCTCTGACCATTATCCAGATCGTATCTATCTGAAATATCATTACCAGCAGCCGTGGCATCTTTAATAACTGTGACTTCGTAAACATCCGCGTGTCCGAGAGGAACGGAGTTTGCTACACCATCTACTGTTGCTGGTGCAATTGTGGATGTTGTACTAGTAAGTGTTTTAGAGGCAGGAGTTGCAGTTTTCTGTGCAAATACCGCAACGGCAATTGCAGTACTACCACCATCTGATCCCAATGCAACTGTAGTAGTTGCACCACCACTGTTAAGTGTATACGTAGGCGCCCTACTTGTACCATCACTATCGATGTTACAAACCCAGTTACTTGTATCAGTATATGTGTTACCAGAACCACCAATCAAAGATTGTGCAAGTGTTACGTTACCAGATGCGTCTGTAGTACCAGCCACAATTCTCTGTGTGGTCAATGTAATGTCTGTCAATGAGGCAGGACGTTCTTTTGGAAGATCAAAGAAGAGATTGTTATTTCTAACATCTCTCATTTCAGCGACACCATTGGTTTGTTCTACGTTGAAGAAATCAGTCGCAGAAACACCCATTGATTTAGTCGCACCAAAGTTATATCCAACAACCATTTGTACATCCATAAGATATACTTTCCATTTTGCACCGAATGGTTCGATTGCTCTAATTCTTGCAGTACCGATTGTAGTGCTACCAAATGTGACCGCATTTTTTAATGTAATCGTGGCAAAAGTAGAGATCTTATCTGTGATCGTTTTACTATTAAAGTTTGTTGCAACCACATAGTTACCAAAGGCTGGTATTGCTACTCCGTTATTGATAGTTGCAGTTGTTCTAGGTTTAAGTTCTGTTACTGTTACAGGCGCTCTTTGGTGATAACGGTGACCATTAATATACGCCTTACCATCACCAATTGTCAAGTCAAATTTTTGATCGCTGTCTGCATTTGTTTCAAAGTCTATAAATGATCTTCTGACCACATAGTCACCAGATTCTTCTCTACGGTATGTAGCGAGAAGGCCATTCAGCTCGGCGACCTTTTGACCACCACCCCCAGCCCCCGCGAAGGCAATTTTACCATTCTCAATTGAACCCTGTTTGATAAAGTAATCACCGGCACTAATGTCTGCTTCGTCAATAAACGTAAGAGTAATTTTGTGTCTGTCTGCGCCAGGTGATGCAGTGTTTAGTGTTGCACCACTGTTATCAAATAATTCGTTATCGTCTGCTGAAGTTACAATTTCTTCAGTAACCCTAAATCCAACTGTTCCTGTATAGGTACTTGTATATTGAGATAGTGTTAGTGATTGCTCTGGAGCAAAAACAAAGTGACCATCAAGATAAAATTTACCAGAGTTAATTGTTGCAATAGTACCAAACCCTTTTGTCGGATCTGCCGTACCACCACCAGAAAAACTTGTCAGTGTAGTGCCATCTGTACCAGTAAGAGTTTTACCGTCTGTAATTTTAATACCGTCATCTGCCTCACCAGTCGCATTGTTGGCATCTACATACGCACCATACAAAGTCGCCTTGGTAGAACCTGTCGCAACGTCTACTTTACCAACTCTAAACTTTACACCTGTGTCAGATTCAGTAAATACTATTCCAACTAGATCTGTAGTTGGGTTTGTAAGAGAATCAATTGTTGTTCCTGATGTAGCGTCTAATTTAATAAAATTAACTTTATTGAGTACTGTTAATACACCACCCTGAGATGCCTGACCCTGAGAAAAAATAAACTGTGAATTCTGTGCAATGTCATTTGTAAGAATTGACTGCATCTGGTTAAGTTCACGTTGTTGCAAAGACCGAGCATTATTGAAGAGGATTTTGTAATAGTTGTCACTATCTTTATAATCGTCTTTATAGGTATTAAGAAACGTGTCTTTTATTATTTGTGTGGTCATTTTATTCCCTATACTTCTATAATAACTTTAATATCTTCTGTTTGATCTGTCGAACGAATAACTTTTGCTCTGTTCTCAATATATAGTAAGTCTCCACTGAATGGATCTATCGCACCACCATTATTAAACCCACCTACTCCTGTTGCGGAGTCTGTGATACCGATACCACCAGCAGCGTCTGTCACTGCCTCTGCGGCTTGGAATGGTGTAAACAATGTATCTTCGTTTTGATGGAACCAAATCTCATCTGAGTCTGTATCACCCACATATGCCTTTGCACCCGATGTACCCCCAGTCAACAAAGAACCTTGTGTAAAGTTTGAAGTTTTCTGATGGAGTTTAAGTCTGCGTAATGCGTTACCACTTGTCGAAGAATATGCAGTACCAGCACTATCTGTTGGATTTTTAAGAAGACCGATTTGTCTGAATGAAGTTCCAACATGGAATTCTCCATCTTCAGTACCAGCAGGTTGAATGTTAAACATCATCGACTTTGCACGTAAATCATCTCTTGCGTCTGCACCAAATCCTGCCTTTGGCCCTATTCGAACTCTTGCGGCAGCACTTGTTGTTGGTGAACCTCCACCTGAGAATGCAATGTGTGCGTAATCATATCCTGTACCCATTTTCAGAGTAGACGCACTATCGTCGATTACAACTTTTGTAACCGCACCACCTGATACTGTAGCAGATGCAGTCGCACCAGAACCGTTACCAACAATTGTTACAGACGGTGCAGAAGAATATCCTGCCCCACCATTTGTTAGATCGATACCACAAATAGGACTTGCAACCGCACTATCCTGTACAGTCTTTTGTTGTACGTCTGTAGATGTAGATGTGATATTTCCAGATCCATCTGAATCTAAAATACGAACTTTCTTTACTGGTATAAAGTTTGCACTTGTAAAGTTAGTGTTATCAATAACACCAACTGTGTATAAGAATTTCCATGCATATCCATCACTTGTTGTAAAAGGAATTTGAGATGTACCTGATGGTGCAACAGTTGATGCGTTGGCAACACCGCCTGCGCCTCTTGACTGACGAAGACAAACGTAAACTTGGTTATTGTCGATCATGGCATAGTATGGTGTGGCTGGGTGAGATACAATCGAGTCATCGTATTCACCATAAACTGTTCCTGATGACCAGTTGATACGAGGAATAACAAAGGAATAGTCTGCGGCCAGTTTTGCACTCTGCATACTAAGTCTGAAATCTCTCTCTTCTCTCTCAGTTATCTGAGGAGTTGTCGCAGTATCAGAGTCATTCCAATCTTCACTTTTACCGATACCGATATAGTACTTGGTTGCGGCGGAGTCTGCGTCGGCCTGCAACTGTGACATGAAGAGTTTCTTTGTGTTTTGTGTAATTATAGCTGCCATGTTTTATCTCTCGTTTATGCTACAGTAAGTGCTGGAACTGTACCAGATGTTGCCTGATTGCAAAGTACCCAAGTCGCACCAGTCCATATGAGTTCCGCCACTGCGTATTGTGCAAGTGCCACAGTAGTTCCGTTTGCAAATGTTGCTGGAGTAATTGTTGCAACACCAGCACCTATGTTAATAAATTTTTTCATTTGACCATTCTTATCACCGTTGATGAGTGATATTGCGATTGCACCACCGTTATTTAAAAGTGTAAGTGGAACCAATGCTGACGCTGCACCAGTACCAGTTAAAGTTTCTAAGGTCATTGATACTTTAGTTGCAAGATCGATTGAACCTGTGCCTTTTGCTTTTAGAGTCAATCCTAAGTTAGTTGCACCATCTGGTTCAATTATAATTGGATTTGATGATGCGGAGTTAGTTATCACTAAGAAGTTTACCGCACTACCAGTCGCAGGCGTTTTGATTGTCTCGTTACCGCTAGTATCTGTAAACTGTAATACTTTTGGTGTTGTAAGAACAGGACTTGTCAACGTCTTGTTGGTCATAGTTACTGTATGATCTTTAAAGACAAATTCATCTGCGCCACCCAATAACGGTAATGTGACAGTTCTATCTGCCGCAAGTTCACTTACTGCAAATACATATTGATGGTCTGCTGAAGTGTCGTTAATCTGTGGTGTAGTGATTACAGGTGATGTAAGAGTTTTATTTGTTAAGGTCTCAGTTGCAGTGATAAGAGAGACAGTACCAGTTAGATCTGGAAGTGTAATTGTTTTATCGCTAGAAGTTGTATTGGCAAATGCAAGAGTCGTTTCAAAGTCATCTGCACTAGAACCTTCAGATATAATAGAAGAAGCCCCCAACGTGATAGTAGACGATGGAGAATTACTGTCACCCAAAATTGTATAGATTTCACGGAAATTGTTATTGATCTTGTTGGCAGCATCACGAAGTGTGTCACCTGTATTGTCGTTTGCCAACGTTCCGTTATTAATTGTCTCTCTTGCCATTTTTTAACCTTACTAAGTTAATCTTATTTATAATAGTTATTATGCAGAATCTGTATAATATTTAAAATCATCTGCATCAATGGTAACTTGACCATCAGACATTCTAAGAACTCCAAGACCTTCTGGTGATCCGTCACTGTCCATATCGAATGTCTGTGAGTTAACACGTACAACATTGACCAAGTTCTCGAATGTGTTATCCAAGTGACGTAGTGTACCAAGTACGTTAGTGTCACTATCTGTTCCACCGATTGTTGCATAGTAACCGAATGTAGATTGATCAACATCAATTCTATATCTACCGCCAGGCGTAGAGCCTTCACTATCGTATGGTTTCGATGTTGTACCTACAATACCAGTTACCGATGACAATGCACGTGGTGAGAATAGCGCCTGACCTTCGAACGTCGGTATGTTAGTATCTTCTATCGAAATAGGCATATTATCAAATGATATGTCTGCGTTTCTACTTTCGATAAGAACTGATGCACCAACAAACATACCGCCTGGATGTGCAAACAATTTGTACATGTCCAACCATTCGGATGATGATATACCGATCTTAATCAGGATTGCCCAGAACTGAAAAATTGTATCGTCTGTTATTTTTAACCCACTCTCGGGCCCAATGTTATCACCGACTTTCATAACCAAGTCTTTACCATAGATGATGTCTGGTGTTTCACCAAAGAACAATCGGAAGAAACGTTCTATACCAAACTTAGTACCCTTGGATCTGTAGAAGTTGTTTGATAACTCAGATCCAACCCTTTTGTCTATCGCACCACCTTCTGTCGTGTAGTTTTGACCCAACAGAAGTTCGTCTTCGATGAACGTCAGATTTTCTACATCTGTTTCTGCAACATCTCTCAATGTTGGTAATGTTTTTAATTGATAACCAAAGTTTCTGTCACTATCCCAACCATAAGTTACAAGTCCACCTGTCGCCGAGTCTGCCTCAAACGCACGTTGTGAGTATACCTGTTCACCTTGATTTGAAAAGGTGTGGTCAGAGTCTAAGGTATTATAATATGTTTCCAAGAAAGAGACAAGTTTTGGATACTCTTGTTTGTAATGATCTGGAAGGACATCCTTTACCAAACTTCCAACAAGACTTATCTCTCGTCTGTTTAAATCTTTGAGAGTACGATCAGCCATTATTAATTATCCGCGTTTACTGCTACGGCCTGTATTCTAGATTCTTCTTCATCATAATATAAAATATTGTTTCGTGTTGGAGATATCGCAGATTGGTTAGCAGGCAAAACCGATATTTTAATAACTCCACCGCCGCCCAAAAGACCAGTCGGTCTGAAAGAAACGATATTTACTGTTCTATTCGTTGCGTCATAACTACCTATGTTGTCTACGACCACTAGACCATTACCAGCATTTATCACCTGTAATTTGTTAGTAGAACGTCCAACACCACCTGTTGCATATGTTTCGTTAATAATTCTACAAGTAACACCATCGATTGTAAACAACCCAGATCTAACAACATAATCTTCTTCGGTAGGTGTTTTAGAAGGAATAGGTTGAGAAATATCCGATGGAAGTGTAAGAGTAAATGTATTATTTACGTTAATAGTTGGTGTAATTCGTTGTTGCATTCTTACAACAGACCGAGAAGATAAAACAGCAGGACTTACTTCATCCACCAAGGTCAATATGTTAGATCTTCTAAACGACTTACCAAACTTTCCTAGTGTAGTGCTAAAGTATTTTGATACCTCTGTATTAATAAGAGTCGAAATTGCGTTATTGGAAAGAGATGTCAACCTCGGATTGATCTGATAGAATATGTCATTTTCGATAAACGTTTCTACTGGATCACTAAATTCTATTCTGAAAGATATTACGGCAAGTTGATCTACTAAATCTCTAATTGAGTCTTTAGTCGCTTCTTGTTTTACTGCCGATACATCATCTTCAAAGTCAATAGACGTGAATACTGTACCAAATTTTGGATTATAATCATCCTCTCCACCCCAAGATGTGATATCATTAATAAGTGTTGAGAAGTTACGTAGAATGATCGAAGTATAGTCAGATGCAGTCACCATTCTATTTTGTGTTGCATATTGAAACGGTGCATTTGTTCTAATTGATTCTATAGTTTCTTTTTCATCACCACCTGTAGATTTTGTCGCATTAGAAACTATCAAATTAAAAGAAGATCCCGAAACAGTAATTGTACTAGACGGATTGAAAAGTGTTGCACCATTTGCAGGAGCCCCACTTGTTGAGATATATTCTAATTCAATCGCGTTACCAGCCTGTGGTACTCTACCTAAAACACCAGCAGTTTGACCTGATGCCACAGAACCAAAAGATAATTGATAAAAACCATTTGGTGCTTCTTTCATAATATAAATTAGGGAGTTTGTATTAATCGTAGTTGCTTGAGTTATGTTTTGATACACATCATTTGTACTTGCACCATATGTTGGATATACTCTTACAATAGCAGTGTCAGTATCCATACTCAAGTCTGGTATGATATACACGTCTGCTTCGTTGTATTCGCCCACCAAAAATGTTTTGATTTTGGTCGTACCTTCAAAGATGGGAAGATTGGAAGATCCATCAGATGTTTGGAATACATAAACACCAGCACCGTCATCTGATGCAGTAAATATTTCCTTTGTTTGAAATGTGTAAGATATTTCATCAACTGTGGTTGTAAATTTTGTAAAGGCGGGCAAGTCTACAGTGGAAGGTCTACCATCTAAATCAGATAAGTTAACCGCGACTTTAACCGTAGATTGTGAAGAAGTCTTACTGTCTGGAACATATCCAATACCAGTTGCAAGTGATACAACACTTGATCGTAGTTGTGCAGTACCAAGAAATGATTCGTTCAATGCAAAGTTAGATGTAAGACCATTGATATGCGTGTTGTATGCAAGAACGTCAAGGATGTTATTAAGACCAGAGGCTTCAAAGTCGTAGTCTTTGAATTCCGTCTGTGCTTTCAAGAAATCTCTCAAATTTGCTTTAATATTTTGAAAGTCTAGTGCAGTTGATTTTATAGTTGTTGCCATGTTACCTTAACCTTGCCAGTACGATTGAAACCGATACTTCTTCTTGGGTGTTTATTACTTGAAATGTTATCTTTACATCTATAGAATTGATATCGGGGAGAGAATTCGCCAGAACATTTAACACCCTTGCTCTCGGTTCATATTTGTTGATAGATGCGATTACCTGATCTTCAATCTCTTCCTCTGTGTCTGCATCCGCTAATTCAAATAACATACCTTGAATATTGGCACCAAAATCTGGGAGAAAGGGTTTCTCATTTAGATTGGTCATACACAAATTCTTAACCGCTTGTTTTACTGCAGCCGCATCTTCTTTCTTAAAGATGTCTTTACTAACTGATTTACTAGTAAAGGTCAAATCGATGTCGATATACTTCCTTTTCCGACTACCAAAAATAGTCGAGACACTAGTATTACCGTCCTCTATCGAAAAAGTTTTTGCCATCGAATTCTCTTTATTTTACCTTTATTTATAACACAAATCAGAAGTTCTGTGAAACATAGTCATCTAAACTTATCTCGCCCCTCTTCAATGCACTTGGTACTCCTGCTGGAAAACTCTTAGGCCAGAAGTGGCCACTGTCACCGTCGAGAGAATTATTAAATCCGTGTTTATTGAATGCTCTTCTCATCCGACCAGTATATTCCTGTACACCTCTATTACCAGCATCGTATTTTCCGTTAACATATATTGTAACATCAATTGCGGATGCCCAGTTATGCCACGAGTTACCACCTGACGCGGCTCTAATACCTTTTGCTTTCAACGCATTTGACCTCGCCTTAGATCTGAATGCCTCTGATACATTCATATCTCTATTGTCATTAAAGTTCTCTTTGAGATATTGTTTTACCCCTTCTGCAAATGCACCACGCAAGCCTGGGTGACATTCATTAATTTTATTTGCAATATTTGAAGCATATTTTGACGGTGCAAAATCTGCAGCGGTAAACGTTCCACCTTGTTTATATGGTGGTGGTTGTTTAATTGCTGCTGCACCATTTGTCAATGTAACTTCTGCAAGATCTGAGTTGGTTAAAACTGTATTGTTGAATGACGTTTCTAGTTGTAATTTTGGTGGCCCTTCAGATTCATATGTTTTATCAATCTCGGGCATCTCTACAATAATTTGCGTATTAATTGTTTCTTGCTCTGACTGTGGATTGGGTTCCATCGAATCATAATCCAAAGAGATTTTTTCAAAGAAAGGAAGTTGGTCTTGTAGATGAGCGGCAAATTCATATGAAACGTCCATATTATTTCTGTTTTGATCATCATACAATTCATACACGATTATTAGGCCTCTACTTCTTTTATCTGGTATACTATCAGCAGCCACACTTTCTGACTTTTCTTTATCTGCGTGTGCATCTCCAACTACTAATGGTTTATAGACACCTTCAGTTACCACTAGTTTATGATTTACAAATCTACCAGTATCCGCTCTCGCGAGTTTTAATACTTCTGCCTGAAGCATCAATTGTCTTACGAGATCTCCTCTTTCTTCAAATGTGGGTAAGTGATTTAAAGTAGCTGCACGACCGTCTTTATTAAACATGAATGTCGATACTGGAATACCTTTTGCAACTAACGTTTTCATGTTAATAGCAGTAACACCTTCTCCACGTGGATTTATTCTATTTGGATCATATAAAGGATCTGGTAAAAATTTCCGTATTTCTTTTCCACCTGATACTCTACCTACATTGCCAGAATAACCACTAACATCATATGGAAGTCTACTAGTACCACCACTTGTAACACGCCCCATCGCAGGCGGTGTTTTGTTGAAATAACTTTGTGATATGACACCTTCTTCAACTAATTTGGTGAGTAGTTCTACGTCTGCCGCCTGTGATGCATCCTTTAACAACGCCCGGGCAGAAGCGGTAGTATGTTTAACTCTAGTAAGTTTTCTTTTGATTTCACCGTCTGCATCAATTGATACTTTCTTAACACCTCTAGGATCACCTGTGAGTAACGCCTTTACAGAATCAGTGTCAGGCCCTTTACCATCTCTGATAAGATTAGTCGCAGTATTTGTCATACTATATCCGCCAGGTGATGTTGCACCTTCTGTTGCCGTAGCTGCTCTGTTTGCGTCAATCGCTTCTTTTGCAGTACCGTTTAGATCACCGTGGAATGTTGGTGCAGTCACACCATGAGAAAACTTCGCACTTCTTCCGTAGAAGTTTAGTCCGTGGAAGAAACTGGATTGACCACCGAATACACCTTGCAACAATGCTATCTGTCCTTTGACCCCGATGATATCAATTTGTGGAGCGCTATATGCAATCTGTTGTTCTGATGTAACCTTTGAGTATCCACCGGCACCAAGATCAAAATTTCCCTCAACCGTATAATTTACGTCACCCTTCACCACATTCTCTTCTTTACCGAATGTAAATGAAGTTCTATTTTCAACCGTGGTTTCACTTCGACTACCCAGAACAGTAGAAGACTTACCACCATTAATTTTTTCAGTCGAAGATCCAGTAACAGTTTCTTTCTTTTCACCAGCCACTGTCAAATTGTAATCACCAGCAACCCTGAGATCAAAATCACCTGATGCATCGATCTCTAAGTTTTTCGCAGATATTCTCAAGTCACCTTCAATCATCATTACGTCAGTACCACCAATTTGTGTTACCCTGTTACTTTTAGATGACATGATCATAGTACCGTCTGCCTGCAACTGAAACCCAGATCCGTCTGCATGTTTAATAACAACATTTTGGTTATCGGCTGTATCATCAAAGACCATTACGTGACCAGACTTTGTTTGTCTGACACTAACATCACCATATTGACTAGCAGTGCTTGGTTTTGAGTATACTTCGGTCAAGTTGATGGTAGGATCACCCCCCATAACATTAATATTGTGGGTATCATCACCTGTCACTTGTGGATTCAAGGATGGTTTGTTGTGAAATTCCGCTAAAGGATATTGACCTTCTGGATCTGAAAATCCAAATCCTGATTTTTTACCTGTATCACCAGATGTGTCTATTTTGTCTACTTCAAATGTATCTGCCATTATTCTACTCCTGATCCTGATATGCCAGTGCCGTATCCGCGCTGCCCCGCGTCATGATCGTATTGTGCATCTATTCTATCGATTATTTCAAACCTAGTTAAAAATTTACCATCTGCTGTTGGTACACAAGTATTTGTTTTTCCCAGAATGGTCTCAATAAAATTAATTACATCAAATCCTGGCGAACCGCCTTCTCGACCATTAGACAAATCTGATTGTCCGAAAACATCTGACCCTGCCCCAAAGTTCTGATAAAACCCCTGTAAGAACCTTCCCATTTGAGAGAACTGTCGATCATTTGGGCCAGGCTTACCTTTACCACTTTTTCTGTCAATTCCACCGATATACACAAGACTAATACTTAGAGGTCTAAATGCAGCGTCCGTGTGTGCTGTCTCTTTTCGAATATTCGTTGTATTGAATATCTTACCATTTCTTGCAATGAGAAAATGATAAGGTGAAGTTTTTCCTTGGTCGGCATATGCCCGTTCCATTTCATCTGGGCCAAACCCAGTGCCCGATCCCTGTCCAGAACTATGAATAACAAGTGTTGTGACCTCTCTATTACAAGACTGCATAATTTTCAGCAGTTCGTTTGCAGATCTGATTGCCGTGTATTTCTTGGGTACTTCTGGTTTGGGTACTTCACTAATTGTCGTAGTACCTTCACTTTCGTTTTTTGTGACCCTTTGTCCATTTTCAATTGTAGTGACTTCGCCTGGTTTGTCTACCTGTGCCTGCTCTGCTGATACGCCTGCATCTGCTGTTGATGTAGGTACTGCATTAGAAGGTACTTCTGGGCTTTTTGGTTTAGGATCTGGTTCTGGATTAATAGAAGACACGTTAGTATCTGTTTTACCAGTGTCTGGCGCTTCATCTTTTATAGAATTTGTGACATCTGATTTTGTTTTCGAAACCTGTACTTTTACATCTGAGATTTTTTGTTCGTAAGTTGCAACTTCAGAACTCGCAGCGACTTCTGGACTTACAATTTTCATTTTTTCTACAAAATTACTTACTTCCTTTTCAGTCTTAAAGTTTTCAAATGGTATGTTTGCAGCTGTTGCCGCTTGTTTTAGATTATCGGGAACTGAAATCTTTCCCATCGCAGAACCTACGGCAGATTGTACATCACCAGACATCAAGGTATTTGTTATACCAGTGAGTTCTAGTTCGGGTATACCAGCTTCATCAATGATACCTCTGAGATTATTTGTAATAGAGAAACTTTTATTCTCTACGATATCTTTTAAAAAGTTTCCGCTGCCAAACGGGCCAGTCGCACTTGCAAAACTCTTCTGTAAAGCTCCAAGTTGATCAGTCATTGCCTTGACGTTTAGATTTTCTTTCAGTGATGTTACCTGATTGAGAATATCATTTTGAAACTCTGGTAGAGTAAGTTCTTTCATCACCCCTTCGAATTTTTCTATAGACTCTCCTGTCACACTCTCTAATGATGATGCAATAGATTTTGCATTACCATCTGCAATAATAGAATTTAACATAGTGTCTGCTGACGCCATTGCAGTCTTTGCAGTGGGCATAATATCACTCAACAAATCTTCACCATCGAAGTCTGCCATTTCTGCAATTCTAGAAACACCAGCCGCATCCATGTTTTGTACCAAATGTTCTGCGGCTCCTGGCATATCAGCAGTTACCTTTGCCATCACTGGTTCGAGTGAGGATTTCGCCTGATCCGTCAATGTAGTAAGTTGTGGTGCCAATCCCTCAATACCACCTTTTATCTGTCCACTGAACTGTCCTATCAACGATTTGCCCGCGCCTTCTAGGTTTGTAGTAACATCAGAAATTCCATCCATTAACCCAGTGAAATCTATTCCATTGGCAATACTTTGTAATTCGTCCGATATTTTTTTGGTAGAAATTGTCATGCCTCTGCCTCAGTAAATAGTTTATATATTCTTATTGCCTGTTCGATTCTATCTTTTTCGTGTATTCTGTGGTTGATTGGTTTACCGTTTACTTTATATTTACTTCTTACTCTGGGAGCCCCTTCTATTCTACTATCTGGTTTACCTTGGGAATGTGCATTTCTTTCGTATCTGTGTTGCCAATAGACCGCTGCATCTGTTACATCAGTCATCTTCTTAATACCAGCAGATCCCCTTTCAGAAGTTTTTAATTCAAACATCATAAACTCAAGTTGCATGACCACCGATGCTCTGTCTCCAAAGTTCGAATTTTTTCTTGCAAATGCATCCAGTCCTTTTGGCCCGTGAAGTCTTACCCCTTCCCACTGTGCCAAACCAAATGCAATACGATTATCATTTGCGTCTGGTCTTAGATCACCTGTTTTATTTGCATAAGATTCTACCCAGAAGTTTCCTAAAATAGCAGCACATGGAACTGGTTTAAATCCATGTACCGAAAGATATTCCCACGCGACGTTTAGATTGTTTGAATTTGGATATTTATTGTTTATATCTGGTCTTGGTTCTGATACTGGTGCATATGCATCGACAATACCTTCCTTTGTGGGTTGTATGAGTGTACCTTCCGTTGGATTTGTATAAATCTCTTCTATCTGTTCGCGAGAAGGCATCTCGATTTTTGGAATACTACCCAGAACCAAAGGCAACTGAGAATTTTTACCGTCTAAAAATATACCAAACACTTGTGCAGAAACCATAATATTTGCGTTCATTCCAACACCAGATACCCCACCTTCTGTTGTAGGAATCAGAACTTGAGCGTATGGTAAATCTTCTGTAGGTACATTACCACTGTCACCGTGTACACCATGAATTCTTACCTTAACACGGCCCAGTCTAGGTTCGTCGGTGCCAGTCTCTTCGACTACACCAATAAACCATCGCATTTGATCCCCATAAAAAGATGAATTCATACTCATTTCATAATTCCCAACTTAACCGCTCTCATGTTTGTTTTGTGTTTTCCGTTCTCATCAAAGATATGTCTAGTCGCATAGATCATGTATTTACCCGACCTATTTTTATCAAACATGTCATCTCCTGATTCTGCATTGTGTGTTTTGTTAGAAATATAAGTAAAGTCTATATTCCTTCCAAGAGTTCTGTTAGACTCATCGATAAGAAATGGTAATCCAGGCACTTGAATATTTATCGAAGATTTCACTAGTAGTTGTTTTAAGACAGCCCTAGTCATATCTAGTTTCAAAGTTGCCTCGTCAAATTCTTGATAAAAGTTTCCAATATCCGAATACGTATTATTAGAAATCAAACGATGTACGTTTACACTACTTAACTGTTCTATAGGTACTCCATCTAATTCATATGCACCAGTCAATACTTTTGGTTCCTGCTCTGGTGTAATTAGTCCGATCTCTGTCAACTGACTGTATGTGTCTTTTAGATTATGATTGAATGATATTGTTTGACCACTACCCATGTCAGTAACAGAATGACTTGACCCTATTGTACCAGTTGTAATCAAATCAAATATACCATCTTGGGAAGAAGCACTAAACTTCTCGACATTAAAAATCTGTTCAGAACTTATAGTAGAGCCTTGGGGTGTTGTCGCATGTGCTTTAGAAAACGTATATGGAAGTTTGTTCCAAGAGGGAGTATCATACATTTCATTGAAAGATTTTAATTGTAGATTTTTATCCTTAATTGTTTTGAAAAGAAAATAGGGTAATCCTTCAGTCGTAGACATTCTTGAAAGTATCCAGTTACACGCCTCAAATGGACTCATAAAAGGTACACATACTTTCATAGGTGCTTGTGCAGTGGGGTTTGTTGGTAAATCTACTTCAATTTTAAGATGGTCTCTACAGATATTTTGAATAATTTCTTCACATGTACCAGAGTATGATTTGCTAAATTTATTGATAGCACTGTTGTATGCAGACTGTTCAATCATTCTCACGTCAATCATCTCAACTTGATCGCCTACTTTCTTTGTTCCCTTTACTATTTGTAACACAAAGAATAATTTTACAGGTACGGCATCCATAGATGGTTGAGTTATGGTAACCTCACAAAGTTCTGTTCCATTAGGTTTGACACCATCATAAAAACGCATATCATCTCTAAGGATAAAACTACCTTCCAGATAAGGTTTGTTTATATTTTCGAATATTTGAAAAATAGAAATACTATTAGTTACATCGATAGGTTTTTCATGCCTATTTGAATGTATTAAAAATTCCTCTAGAACAAAATCAAAGGGAGATTGTTGTTTTGTTACTGGTTCTGGCATTTATCCCTCGCGGAGTAATCTATTAAATTCACTTTGTACTTGTGCCGCGACATCTGGAGTCAAAACTTTTAGTTCTCTTAATTCGTTATTTCTTTTCTCATAACGTTCCCAATATGTCACTGGCAACCAACCTGCTCCAGCTGTTAAATTTACACCACCACTGGTTGTGTTCGGCGTAAAGTGTTGCCACTCTCCAGTAGAATCTTCGTAATGGTGAACCGCATTATATTGAACAACTTCTGATACTGAAGTAACCTTTGCCTCTGCTGATGCACCAGATGTCAAGTCTATTATTTCTTCAAACGCAGATTCACTTGCAGATGTTTGATCGTTGAAGTTACCATTTGCACGAATTATAAGTTGACCCAGATCAAGGTTTCTTTTGACAACAGTTCCCAGTGTACCAGACTGAGATCCACGAACTGGTGCGCCTGGCAATAGTATATCATGCATGGGAGAATTTGTTGTCACTACTCTGTTTGGATAATCCTTTTGCACTCTTGTATAAAGTTCTTGTACGGATATAGGCCAACCACTTTCACGAACATGACTATTCAAAAAATAAAAAGTCCAGTGAAAATTAGAATGACCATACAATTTAAATGACAGGGTGTCTGGTCTTTCGAATTCACCAACCGTCACCTTCTCGTAAAATGCAATGTCATCCCTAAGTTCATCTAGAATATTGATGTATGTGGATATATTTTGTGTGAGCGCAGTATCAACTTCATTACCATATTTGTAACGTACTAGTGGAAAGTTTCTAAAAAAGGTAGACATTAATAACCTCCATCTCTGACATCTGCTTTAGTCAACGCTCTTGTTTCTGAGAACGACATTGATATATCTACTTGGTTAAAACTTCCGTCTGTATGAAGTAAAGGCGAGTTGGCGTTGTATGTTGCACTAAAAGCAGTAAGATAGGTAGGCAAAAACTTTACATTCATATCATCGTTTGATTTTGCGTTTCTCATTCCACTCTTCAATTGAATTTTAAATCTATTAGGAAATTTGTAACCCACTCTAACTTTACCAGCCGATAGAACAGACGGATACAATTCAGTTCTGAATAATTTTACAATCTTTTTTATTTCGGCCGATTCTTTTGCACTTGTTGGTATCATACTGAAACTAAAAGAAAACGTTCTTAGTGGTGTATCTTTAAACATCGCTCTGGTGTTCGGATTGGTTGTTACTTTACTTGCAGCCTGCATACCAAGTGCCGCACTTTGACCGATTTCACCTAATTTTGAGGCTCTCTTCTGTGCAAGAATATCCGCCATACCAGAACCCATAGAAGATCCTCGACCAGTGAAAGCACCTATTTCATTTGCAGCCATACCATAAAATGCACCACCTGTTTCTCTAAGAACACTTTTACCTTGTTGCAACGCCTGTTCTGCGACACCGCCAATGACACCTAATTCAACATTGTCATACTGGGCGGCATCGTTCACCGCAATTGCAGTGGGAAGATAAAGAGAAATCTGATGTGTTGTTTTATCTGTTGATTCGTCATATGCTGCTTCTTCCCTAACATTTCCATACAATGATACCGCTTCCTTGTGAAACTGTTTTATTCCATCAACAGCGCTTAGTCCGAGTTCAATACCTTTTCCTGGCCCTGATACAGACTCCGTTACTTCTGATGGATCATTTGCACTGCTCGTCACGTTTGCAAGAATAGACTGACCCCCTTCTACCAGATCTTTTGCAACATTTGCAACACCAGTAGATATATTTGGAATAACTTTAAATATGATTCTAGCAGGATACTCTCTATTATTAAGAGGATATTCTAAAACCTGTCTACCGGCCTGGTTACCGTCGATTATGTCTTGCAGTTGTAATTTTCTGGTCACATCTATGTTAGGGAATTTCAATGTGCTGTCCTCGTATAAATATCGTTGAATCTATTTATAATGGAAATCATGGCATATCGCGGAAAATATAAACCTAAAAATCCAAAGAAGTACGGTGGTGATCCTACCAACGTAGTGTACCGATCCATGTGGGAACGACACTGCTTCAAGTGGTGTGACGAGTCCAGTAAGGTCATCAAATGGTCTAGTGAAGAAGTCGTTGTACCTTATCTATACGAAGTAGACAAAAAATATCATCGATACTATGTCGATTTAAAAATTACTTATCGTGGTGGTAAAACCGTTCTAATCGAAATCAAACCAGACAAAGAAACTAGACCCCCACCAAAACCAGCAAGATTTTCTCGTAGGTATCTGAACGAGGGATTGACGTATGTAAAAAACATGAACAAGTGGAAAGCAGCCAAGTCCTATGCGACAGACAGAGGTTGGACATTTGAGATATGGACAGAACACACATTAGAGGATATGGGTATCAAACCCAAGTCTACCAAACCACTGAAACCATTAAAACCTTTAAAACGTCCAAAAAAGTAATATAAATAAAGACATGAGTAATTTATTTCAAAAACTAGAGTACGAAGCATTTCGTGCAGGCATCACACCGAGATCAAAAGAATCTCGTGACTGGTTCCGTAGAAAGGCACGTTCGATGCGTGTTAACCGTGGTGCTTTGATGCAAGAAGAAGAAATAAAATTAAAAAGTAGAAGTGTCACTGGTGCAATGTTTATGTTCTTCTATGATCCAAAACATAAGAAGACAC
>Ga0181390_1000147_pt1 | contig 28761 bp, 32 predicted proteins | sample 13SPOviralmetaG_FD_130085 | JGI IMG/M metagenome (GOLD analysis project Ga0181390, IMG submission 130085) | Marine viral communities from the oligotrophic San Pedro Time Series (SPOT) site, San Pedro Channel, CA, USA - 13 SPOT_SRF_2010-07-21 | ecosystem: Environmental > Aquatic > Marine > Strait...
GCTGATGAGGTCTGGGATGAACTAGCTAACTTAGCTAACTCCATTGGGCAGGTTACGGCGTTGCAGCAAAGAATTGCTTTGATTGAGAATGACTTGAAGTATATTGGCCGAGATCACGACGGCATCATGGACATGAAAGGTGATATGAAATGACATACAAACTGGGAAACCGTAGCAACGAGCGGCTTGAGGGCGTTGACGCCTCTCTGCAGGCCGTTGTTCGTGCAGCTATTGGAATCAGCGAACAGGACTTCAGTGTGATTTGTGGCCTTAGAACTCGTAAAGAACAGGAAGCGTTGGTCGCGAAGGGTGCTTCACAGACTATGAAGAGCAAGCATTTAGGCGGTTATGCCGTTGATTTAATGGCATATATTGACGGGGGCAGATGGGAACTGAATCTCTATGATGAGATTGCAGACGCCATGAAAACCGCAGCTAAAGATTGCGGGGTCAAACTCCGCTGGGGCGCCGCTTGGCATATTGATGACTTTGGGGCCTATGAAGGCACCGCAGAAGAAGCTATGAATGAGTATGTAGACTTACGTCGATCACAAGGCCGTCGTCCATTTATCGATGCGCCTCACTTTGAGATAATGGAGTAGGAGAGAGAAAATGCCGGCACCAAAGAAATCCCTTCGTCCGAAGGCACGAACCTCTATTTACGGTGAGCCAGAGGGCAGCACCCAACACCCTAGTGGTTTAAATATGAAAGAGAGGATGAAGCCTATGCGCCCGAAAGCGCGTCCAGATTCTATTATGGAACGTGGTGCTGTTAAACGCGGCAATAACGAGGCTAAACGTCGTTCTAAGGAGACTAAGCTGTTTAGTTATGGTGGAGATGTAAAGTACAAAGATGGGGGAAAGGTTTTCCCTGACTTAAACAACGATGGAGAGGTTACTCGCGCGGATGTTCTAAAAGGCCGTGGAGTAGAAGGCTTCTACCAAGGTGGAGATGTACGTTCCAACTCTAAACGAGGAAAGTGTTACTAATGGTTAACATTATGGTTAGTATTTTCCCGGATATGCCGGGGAACCTTCTAGAGGAAATTGAGGAGGTAGATACAGACGAAACCTGCCCTCTTTCCACACAAGACGAGACGATTAACGAAGAGAACCGAAACATTGCAGTTGCGTCACACAACTATCGTGGCCCTAATACAGGCACTGCGTTTCGGAACGATGAGTCTTGCGGGTCTTGTGTTTTTTATGATGTAACTGACGAGATGATGGAGTGCATTGGGGACGAGTCTGGAAAGCTGGGTTATTGTCGATCTTTTGACTTTGTGTGTATGTCTCAGAATACATGTGACATGTGGATGGAAGACTACAAGGACAACATCTAATGGACCTTGTGGATTTAGCGCATCACTTGTATAGAAAAATAGAGGAGCGTCAGAATGACATTTCTGAAGCTCTTTCTCACGGTGCTGTAAAGGACTGGGAGCAGTATAAAATGTCTGTGGGCGAGATACGGGGCCTCTCGTTTGCAAAAGACGAAATTAAGGCCTTGCTGAATGGATACGTAGACGATGTCGAAGACACTTTATCTTCCTGACCACGTTGCGCAGAAAATTAACAAAGGAAAGGAAGAGGCGAAAGCTGATCCTGATACTTTGAAAAGCGCATATGTTGACTCTAGTCAACGGGTTTTAGACCCTACCCTCTTAGAAAAACCTTTGCTCGAACGACTCCCGCAACCTACTGGTTGGCGGGTTTTAGTTATGCCGTACCAGGGCAAATCTAAAACATCGAGTGGGTTGTACATTCCCGATGAGATTCGGGAGCGTGAAAGCGTAGCTACAGTTGTGGCGTACGTTATGAAACTTGGGCCATTGGCATATAAAGACCCCGACAAGTTTGGGGATTGTGAGCCGTGGTGCAAAGAAGGCCAGTGGGTATGCATTGGTCGTTATTCTGGTTCTAGGTTTAAAATTGATGGCGGGGAGGTCCGCATCATTAATGACGACGAAGTCATTGCCACTCTTTTAGAACCAGATGACATTAAACACGTTTGAGGATACCGTTATGGCAGAAGAAAACATGGAAGAGCAGGAGATTATTGTTGAAACGGAAGATGCTTCGGAAGAAGTAGAAGGCTCCGTATCAGTTGAGAGTTCTGCGGAGGAGCCTGCAAAAGAGCAGAGCTCCGATGAGTTAGAGTCCTACAGCAAGAATGTTCAAGGTAGGATTAAAAAACTGACGGAGAAATACCGTCAGGAGGAACGCGATAAGTCAGAGGCTGTTAGGTTGTCTCAACAGCTTATTGAAGAGAACAAGAAGCTAAAGTCTCGTGTTCAAAATTTGGACAGTGGTTATTTAAACGAGTACAACAATAGGCTTGCGTCTCAAGAGACTACTGCAAAAGAGCTTTACCGGCAGGCTTATGAGGCTGGAGATACTGACAAGATGATAGAGGCTCAACAGCTAATATCTAAGTTAGCTGTCGAAAAGCAGAGGTACACTGCGGCTAAGTCACGTGCAGATTCTGAAGCGAAGCTGCAAGTTGAACGAGAAAAGGCGCCACAACAGCCTCAACCTCAACAACAAAAAGCCGCGCCACCGGTAAAACCGGATCCTATGGCTGAGAAGTGGGCCGGCAAAAACGATTGGTTTGGTAACGACAGGGTCATGACGACCGCAGCGTTTGCCATTCATCAGCAGCTCATTGAGGACGAAGGGTTTGACCCAGCGACAGATGAGTACTATACTGAAATTGATAGCCGTATGCGGACAGAGTTTCCGCATAAGTTTCAACCGGCTAAGAAATCGGGTGGGGGAAGCCAGGTCGCTTCTGCTAGTTCCTCCGCATCCCGCAGTACAAAACAGGGGCGCAGGTCGGTCAAGTTATCGCATTCACAAGTCGCAATAGCAAAAAAACTTGGCGTACCTCTCGAAGAATACGCTAAGTTTGTGAAGGATTAAGAAAATGGCAGACACTAGAACTCCGCGCAAGAGCGCGACACGCGAAACAGAAACGCGCAGAAAACCCTGGGCACCGCCCAGTCACCTAGCCGCACCAAACGCACCTGATGGGTTTGTACATCGATGGATTCGAGTCTCAATGCGAGGCGAAGAAGATAAGATGAACGTAAACGCTAAGTTGCGTGAAGGTTGGGAACCCGTTCGCAAGGACGAGTATCCAGATTACGAGGCTCCTGTTATCGACGATGGTCGTTATGAGGGCGTTATAGGTCAAGGTGGCTTAATGTTGTGCCGTATACCTGAAGAAACAGCCGCTGAAAGAACTGCATATTACGGGGGCAGGACCCGCGAACAGATGACCGCTGTAGATCAGGACCTTATGAAGGAACAACATCCTTCAATGCCGATTCAAAATAATCGGCAAAGTCGTGTAACTTTCGGAGGCCGCGAACGCGACTCCGAGTAATTTAGAGGATTGCTACAATGGCAAACACTAACGGTGCATTCGGACTTCGTCCGGTTGGCGTAGTCGGTCAGGCTGCGAACACCACTGGTGCGACCGAGTATCGTATCGCCTCTGGGAACACTAACGCGATCTATCAAGGTTCTCCTGTTATCCCGCTTTCAACTGGTTTTATTGACATTGTTGGCGCGGCTGCAGGGGGAACTGTAGGTTTAGTTGGTGTGTTCTGGGGATGCGAATACGTTTCGTCGACCACTGGTGAGAAAATTTTCTCAAACTACTGGCCCGGTTCTGGCGCGGATTCTAATCATCCTGTCAAAGCCTTCGTGTATGACAACCCAATGACTACATTCGTCATCACGTCTGACGGTACATTGACAAGCGAAGCAACTGCTCGTGGTCATGTATTTGCAAACGCTAACTTTGCAACAGCTACAAGTGGTTCAACAACCACAGGTATCTCGTCTGCTAAATTGGCTGTGGGCACTATCGCTGTCACCGCTGCGCTTCACTTGCGCATCATGGGGATTCAGGACGACCCTGAGAACCAGGATTTCACTGCGGCTGGCGTTCCATTACTTGTTCGACTGAATAACAGTTTCAATTCCGCCAATGGTGCGATTGTAGCTGGTACTCCTTCGACTACTGGCGTTTAAGGAGGTCTAACAAATGGCTATTTCACGCGCACAATTAGCGAAAGAGCTAGAACCAGGCCTCAACGCGCTGTTCGGTATGGAGTACGCTCGGTACGAAAACCAACACGCTGAGATTTATACAACAGAGTCTTCCGATCGAGCATTCGAAGAAGAGGTCATGTTGTCTGGATTTGGCGCAGCACCAACCAAATCGGAAGGTTCTGCAATTAACTTTGACGACGCTAACGAGGCATACACCGCTCGTTACAACCACGAAACAGTGGCGCTTGCCTTCTCAATCACTGAGGAAGCTATTGAAGACAATCTCTATGATCGTCTTGGTTCGCGTTACACTCGTGCGTTGGCTCGTTCAATGGCACACTCAAAGCAAGTTAAGGCTGCTGCAGTTCTTAACAACGCATTTACTGCCGGCGCGACTGCTGGTGGTGACGGGGTTGCTTTGTGTGCAACTGACCACCCACTTACTTCGGGCGGAACGTTTGCCAACGAACCATCAGTAGCTGCAGATTTGAACGAAACATCTCTTGAAGATGCTTTGATCAACATCGCAGGTTTTGTTGATGAGCGTGGTCTTAAAGTCGCATTACGCGGCATGAAGTTGATCCTCCCACGTCAACTGCAATTTGTTGCAGAGCGTTTGATGGTTTCCAACTTGCGTGTTGGTACAGCGGACAACGATACAAACGCACTGCGTTCAATGGGCATGTTGCCTAACGGTTATGCCGTTAACGACTTCCTCACTGATCCAGACGCGTTTTTCATCATGACAGACGCACCTCGTGGGTTTATCCACTTCGAGCGCACACCAATGTCAACCGGCATGGAAGCCGACTTTGACACTGGCAACATGCGCTTTAAGGCCCGTGAACGCTATAGCTTCGGCTTTAGTGACCCACGTTCTGTATTTGGTTCTCCGGGCGCAGCATAAATCTGCACCGATTAACAGAGTTAGGGGCGGTCTTCGGATCGCCTCTTTCTTTTTACGTAGACCTAGTATATTCTGTCGCTACTAGGGCAAACATCAGCTTTGTAGACAGGTTCCCGCCCTCCTGACGTTGCATAGACTACAAAGCGAATCCTTATGCAAAGGGTACTAAAATGGCTTCGACTACATTTTCAGGTCCAGTGACCTCAACTGCTGGTTTTGTTGGCGACATCAAAGTTCCAACCTATACTGTTGCTTCTGCTCCGTCTGCCGCTACAGCAGGCGCCGGCACACTTGTTTACGTTTCTAACGGTGCGGCTGGTTCCGCTATTCTGGCCTTCTCTAACGGAACCGATTGGAAGCGTTCTGACACGGGTGCCACAATCGCTGCAGCATAGAGGGCTAACTTATGAGTAGGTTTAAAGCACCTTCAGCAGAAGAACTCGCACGGCGCGGACTAAATCCTGATGGCTCTCCCATCAAGACAACTAAGGTTCGTGCGCGAAACGAGAACGGCACACTTAAAGCAGATGACTCATCCACGCCTGACGTAAACGAGGCGTGGACGGATGTTCCTGTAAAAAAGAAACGTGTCCGTCCTCCAAAGAAAAAGGAATAAGCTATGGCAGGTCCAGTAACCGCCTATAACTGGGTTCAAGGCACAACTGCTGCGATTGTCGGGCCGACTCGGTCTCGCCTTCGTCAGGTGGTGATTTATGCCGCCGCAGCGGGAGCATTTACGCTCAAGAACGGCAGCGCAAGTGGAGATGTTTTGCTTACGCAGACGTTTCCAGTGGGGCATCATGTGATGAACATTCCAGATGACGGTATCATTTCATCTGAGGGCGTCTTCGTAGCGGCGTTCACGGGTTCGGCCAACCAGCTCACGATAATTCTGTCTTAGAGGGCGAGATGGTCGGGAGTGAAGTCACATCCTTCTACTCACAAACTTCGACAGCGTTGGTTCAACGGCGCTGTCGATTACAAGGTGTTGTGTTGACCTATGAGTCAGGAGCTACGGGACACGTTGTTTTGTACGATAACGATTCAGCGGCCTCGGGTAAAATTTTACTTAGAGTCGATGAAACATCTCAAGGTATGGACGAAGTGTACATCCCTGGCGACGGCATACTTGCAAAGAAGGGCGTTTATGCGGCCCTCCCTGACAGTACGACAATAACGGTGTTTGTGGAGTAGAGATGGCTAAGAAAAAAAGTGTCAAGTTATCTGTCGGTCGCGGGGAAAAACGATCCGTCAAACAGGGGGCGGGTCTCACTGCCAAAGGGCGAGCAAAGTATAACCGTCAAACAGGCTCGAATCTTAAAGCTCCCGCTCCAAACCCGAAGACAAAGAAAGCCAAGGGTCGAAAGAAGTCTTTCTGCGCCCGATCAAGTGGCTGGACGGGTGAACGAGGCAAGGCTGCCCGAAAGAGATGGAACTGTTAGATGCTGCAGAAACATACCGTTACGCTCGCTTCTATTATAGTGGTAGGTGTTGTTACAAGCTATGGAGTGGTTGTTCAGAGTTGGGTTGAGTGGTCCACTACAACACTTGTGGATTTAGACAAAAGAACTGCTATAATGGAACTTGAAACAAAGCATACCAACCAAATGGTCTCTCAAAACCAAGAGATGCTAAAGGCTATTTTGGTGGCTTCAAAGAAAGTAAAGTATGGCGATCACCAGGAATCAGCAGGCCCAACAGATATCAACTGGAAGGAAAGGTAAAATGGCTAAGAAACCCGGATTGTACGCAAACATTGCGGCTAAGAAAAAGCGCATTGCCGCTGGCTCTGGCGAGAAAATGAGAAAGCCCGGAACTAAAGGAGCTCCTACGGCTAAAAACTTCAAACAGGCTGCGAAGACTGCGAAGAAGAGGAAGAAATAATGGCGACCTCTGGATCAAGAGATTTTAATCTCGATGTAGGAGAAATCGTTGAAGAGGCGTATGAGCGGTGTGGGCTAGAGGTCCGCACCGGCTACGATGCGAAGACTGCCCGTCGGTCTTTAAACTTGATGTTTGCGGATTGGGCCAACCGTGGTTTAAACCTGTGGACTGTCAACCAAGCAACAATCATCTTAACTGAAAGCCAAGCACAGGAGACACTTACTCCAGATGTGGTTGATTTGTTAGAGGTTGTGCTGCGCAGAGATGGGACAGACTATGAGTTGGATCGAATTAGTCGAGGTGACTACTTAACCCTGCCTAATAAAACCACTAAGGGTAGGCCGAGCCAATTTTATTTTGACCGCCAGATTACTCCAGTAATTAACTTGTGGGCAGTTCCTGAAAACTCCACCGATCAATTGGTTTACTATTATGTGCGTAGGATCGAAGATGCTGACGCGTTAGTTAATACTACGGACCTTCCGTTTAGGTTTTATCCTTGTATGGTTGCAGGCTTGGCGTACTATATGGCTGTCAAACGAGCGCCTGAACGCGTTCAAATGTTAAAAAGTATTTATGAGGAAGAGTTTCAACGCGCAGCGGACGAGGACGAGAACCGCACTCCGTTAAAACTTCAACCTAGTTTAAGTTATTTGAGGGTCTAATGGCGTTCGCTAGTGGCAAAAAGGCTTGGGGCATTTCTGATCGTTCGGGAAAGCGGTATCGCCTTTCTGAAATGAAGAAGGAATGGAACGGTCTTTTAGTTGGTCCGGATGAGTGGGAGGAAAAACACCCCCAACTTTTTCCTCCTCGTGTGGGTCCGGATCCACAAGCCCTAAAAGACGCACGTCCGGATAGAGAAGAACCCAAAGTTGAAGTATTGTTGCGAGCGAATCCTTTGTTTTCTTCAGGGGCTGGAACAAGTGTTATAACTGTAATCGAACCTGGTCATGGTAGAAACACTTCTAATGTTGTTCGATTAAGAAACGCGGCACCATTTGATGGGTTTACCGTTCCAGTATTAAACGACACGAACGGCTATTCGATCACAGTGGTTGATAGCGACACATATACAATCACAGTGTCTGAAACGGCACAATCAGGACAGGTTCGAGGCGGCGGAGCTTTTACGTCTGCAGGGCCTGTCACGGTGGAGGCATAAATGGCTTTTACATATGGTCAGTTAAAACAGGCGGTTCAGGATTACACTGAAAATTACGAAACGACTTTTGTAAACAATCTTCCTGTTTTTATCAGGTTGGCTGAAGACAAGATATTAAAACAAGTTCAATTAAATTTGTTTCGTAAAACGCAGTCGTCCACTTTTGTAGTGGGAACTAAGTATCTAAATTTGCCAACAGACTTTTTGGCTCCGTATTCTTTATCGTATGTCAAGAATAACGAGAAGAACTACCTTGATTTTAAAGATGCTAGTTTTGTACAAACGTACTCTCCGGACGCGACCGTTCAGGGGGATCCTCGTTATTACGCACAGTTTGATAACGTTAATTTCATTCTTGGACCAACTCCAGGTGCAGCGTATCCTTTTGAGTTAAGTTACTTCTATGCACCTGTTAGTTTGACTGAGGATTCTGCCGGGGATAATGCAACAAGTTGGTTGAGTATTAACGCTGAGACCACTCTTTTGTATGCGACCCTAGTTGAGTCTGGTGTGTTTATGAAAGCTGAAAACGATACAATGTCCATGTACCAACAACGGGTGCAGGAAGGTTTAGTGCAACTGAAAATGTTGGGCGAATCTAAACAGACTACAGACTTGTATCGTGTGGGTCAGATTGTTCGGCCTAGTCAATGATGCAGGTAAAAGTTCATACCACAACAAACAGGGGGCATACTCCGGAGGAGATCGCCTCTTTTTGTTGTGATAAGTTGATGCATGTAGCGGATACGGCTCCTCCAGTGATTAGAGATCAAGCAAGGGCATTTAAAAATGTTATGGAGTCTGTTATATCGGATCACATAAAACAGGGTATTCTCAGTGACCGTACAACTGTGTATAATGCCTTAAAAGATGCAGGACACCCAGAGCTTGCTGAGTTAATAAGGAGAATGTGATGTCGATTACTGCAGGATTGACCACCTCGTTTAAAGAAGAACTTCTTTTAGGGGGTCACGATTTTAGTACGTCGGGTGCGTCAGCGGGAACGTTTGTAATATCGTTATACATTAACTCGTCCGATGTTTTAGGGCCAGCTACTACCACTCCACCGTTTGGCGCCGAAGAAGTTCCTACTACTGGCGTTAGTGGATCAGGTGGTTATACCGCTGGAGGTGGAGCCTCAGCAATTACTGACAATGGTCTAGTTGTTGGCACAACCCCTACAAATGGAGGTTCTGGAACAACTGTATTTACCAGTTTTTCTAACAAGACGTTTACTGGTGTGACAATTACAAATGCGAACTCTGCGGTTGTTTTTAATAACACGCCAGCAGGAAATGCGTCCGCTAGAACTCAACCATCTGTTGCAGTATTGGATTTTGGTGGTAATAAAAGCGCCTCGGGTGGAGACTTTACTATTCAGTTTCCAACAGCAGACGCGAGTACGGCAATCATAAGGATTGCGTAATGCCTGTATTTGATAGAGTAAAAGAAACATCTACAACCGAAGGCACTGTGAGTATGACTCTCAGCGGTCCTTCAGTAGGGTTTCAGTCATTCGCGAGTGTCTTTAGTGTTGGAGACGAGACTTTTTACTCTATTGTTTCTGCGGACGGTGATTTTGAAGTAGGTGTTGGAACATACTCTGCATTAAATACGTTACGGCGAGATACGGTGCTAACAAGTAGCAACTCAGGCAGTAAAGTGTCTTTTTCTGCGGGCATAAAATCAGTGTTTGTGACTTACCCTGCTAGTAAGTCTGTGACAATCGATCAGTCAATCGCACTATCAATTGCGTTAGGATAAAAAATGGGCAAGAAACTTATATTTGATTACACGTTTGATGCTTCCGCAAAGACGGTAAAAGTCAACGATGTGTACGCACGAAAACGGTTCTTGTTAATCACAAACGTTACAACTGGAACAATCATTTACCAGTTTAATGACAGTGCTCTAGGCTTGGACGATATTGCTTTCGATTACAGCAATTTTGAAACCACCTTAACGTTGACTTTTGATACGACCGCTATGAGCGATACTGACGATCTTCAGATCCTCTTAGAAGAAGAAAGTACCGACATGACCGTTAATCAACGGTTTGTTGACCCTGTTTCTAAAATACGCGTTTCAAACCCTGAGAACCTAATTGACACTGACTTTGAATATGGTTTGCAGTCTACAAAATGGGAAACACTAGAGCTCACCAATAACATCCCTACGTTCTTTGCTCGTAATGGGGATTTTGATATTGATGTAGAAACTATGACGGTCGCTCAAGGCAGCGATGTTGTTACGGTAACAACAACTGATGCTCACGGTCTTCAACGTGGGGCGCCTATTATTGTGCAATCTTCTGGCAGCGCCTCTGCCGATGGCGGTTTCGTAGTGTCTTCTATTTTAAGCACAACGGCCTTTAACTATATAGCTAAGTCTATTTTCTTACAGACACGAGACATTAAAGAAACGTTCACTCAATTGTTTCCAGGTTCAGTTTATTCAGGAACAGAGTTTAAATTGACGAACGTTGGGGGAATTACAACCGATTCATCGGACCCTAGTGAGTTAACAGTTAGCACTGTTTTTCCAACAGACTTCACTACCGGCACCAGCATGGCGTTGTCCAATACTTTTGCTAAGTCGACACTTAACTTTGAGACATCTGGAGTAGACGTAGACAATGTCACATCTTTAGATGTTTCTTACACAAACAACGTTCCGACTGGTGAGGCTGACGGGTTTTTGTTAGGTGGTGTGTCGTCAATTAGTTGGCAACCAGATTTGACTAAAACAAACGGGATTTTTTTCCAAGAGTCCGATGTGACGGTTGCTAATAACCAAGCAACTTTTTCAGACCCACATGGTTTTCAATCAGGAGACCTTGTTTCGTATTTAGGTGATAGTAGTAACACTCCTATTTCTGGCTTGTCGTATATGAATGCGTATTTTGTTGTCGTAATAGATGAGAACACAGTTCAATTTCATACCTTCCGTACTAGCTCCTTATCATCTGGACGCATAAGCATAAGCGCTCCTGGAACCAGTTCGGGTTTAGTTAAATCAGCCTTTGTGCGTTCTTACTGGCAGTCGTATTATTACGGTTATAGCAGCGGTAATTTTTACTATCGCGGCGTGGCGTACATCTACGTCAACTCAAGTATCTCCGTTTTAGACGCTAATGTGTTTGCCAAATTTGGATATAATATTGCTTCCAACCCTGCCTTTAGTGTTAGAATAAATGGTGGAGACCATTCTTATTTTAATGAAGCTACAGCTATAACGCAGCCCGCTTCAAGCTCGATTTACGATTATTATCTAAGGTCTCGTTCATCTGCTTATAATGGTTTAACCCAAATTTATAACAACAATAACGGTAGCCAAGTATACTTTTACAGCAGTATCACCACAGATCTGGCATGGGTTCCAACTCTGTTTGATGTAACACCTTCAACTCTGTATGTTCCGAGCCACGGTATAACTGATCCTGCGGTCGTTACCGTTACGTCTACAACAGGGACCTTGCCTACTGGCCTGTCTTCTGGGACTGCTTACATAGCTAGTCGCGTAGATGACAACAGGCTTAGTTTTACGAGTACAACCGGTTCAGCCATTAAGTTTACAAGCAGCGGCTCTACAGATCTTGTGTATAGAGTTCAAGCAACTCTTCCAAAATCAACAGCCAACACGGTTCAAATTCCTGGAAACACCCTTCTAGAGGGTTCTGCTGTTGTATATGACGTAGACGGAGGAACTGAGATTGGTGGTTTGTCTGATGGCACTACTTACTATGCGGCCTTTAAGTCTGGAGACAGGTTTCAATTATCTACTACCGCCAACCCGTTTGGCGTATCCGGTGCTTGCTTGGCTCAAGACAGTAGTTTTTGGATCTCTCTTGGTTTAAATCGAATACGCATAGACGGCACTAATCCGTTTTCTACAGGCGATGCGGTTCAATATTCTTCCTTGAGTCCGCTCATTGGTTTGAATAACGGTCAGGTTTATTGGGTAGAGGTTTCTACTAGCTACATTTACCTTTATAACAGCAAGGCTGAGGCCCTGGCCGGAGTTTCTGGAAATAGAGTAAATCTAGAATACTACGGTTCTGGTCGAGGGACTTTCTCAGAGCTTAATATTATAGATCTTACTTCTGTTCCATCGCCCTCAGAGACGCAGGTTTTATTGGCGGATTACGTTGGCGCTGCAGATGGAAACTATGTGGTTTCTTCTACCGGAACGGATGGATTGTCGTTTACTTTTGATGCGGGCAACGTAATTGAGGCTCGGACTACGTTGGTTACTGCGCAGGCCGTGTTTGTTGCTGATTTAAATTCTTTGTACATTGTAAACCACGGGTTCATTACAGGGGACTCGGTTGTATACACGACAAGTGGAACCACAAATATTAACGGTCTCACAAGTGGCAACACGTATTACGTAGTTCGAAAGAACAAGGATTTTCTTCAGTTTGCAACAAGCCAAGACAATGCCACTCTTGGCACCGTTATCTCTTTGTCAGAGACAGGGTCTAGCTCTAGTGAGTTAACAGGAACGGTTACGTTGCAGCCAACAACTATTGTTGGGTCGTTTAATGGGCAAGGCTCTGTTTCATTTGTAGGAGGCTCAACGCAACTAAACGGTGAAGGAACCTCGTTTACGTCTTACTTCAACAAGGGCGACACAATATTTGTGAACATTCCGGAGACGACACAGGGGCCGACGACACTTACGGCTTTCAACTCATCTTCCGATACGTTTACCGCCACCGATCACGGTTTGACTACAGGGGATTCAGTAAGATTTGCTGGAGACGGGGCTCCGGGAAATGTAAACTTTGCTAATCTGTATTTTGCTAATGTAGTAAACACCAGTACATTTAGTATTCATTACACTAAAACTGATGCTGACGCGGGCACAAACAAAGTGCAGTTAACTTCTATTGGAACAAACGTCACTGTGACTGGCATGACTGACGCTGGTAGTGTGCATGAGGCCACTATTAATTATGTCAACTCAGATGGTCAAATTACAACAGAAGAAGCGTTGCCGGCTGTTAGCCAAACAAGTATCGACTATCTACAGAACACTTCTCTGTTGTTGCGTCCTGATGGCTTTGCTTTGCATCGTCCTTACGATGGTGGAGTAGAATTAATTCCGCCTACCAATCCAGACAGTCAAATGATTCGTCAAACTCGTAAGTACTTCCGTTATCAGTCCGGTAAGGGTATTCAGGTTTCGTTTGCTGTAAACTTTAGCCCAACTTCTCAAATTGACAGTTTTACGAGATCTGGAGATGTAGGAACAATTGTTACACGTTTCCCACATAGATTGAGCGCCGATTTGGGGGTGTTTGTAAATGGTTCTACAAACACTACCGACGACACGTTAGGGACGATTAGTCTCCCTGTTACAGTGTCTCCTAATTTAGCGAACGAGAACAAGTATCATATCGACGGCCTTATTCCTACTACGTACACATTATACGAAGGACGTACGTATAAACTTGACCAGAGCGATAGTTCTAATTCTGGTCACCCGTTGCGTTTCTCGATCACACAAGATGGCACACATCAAGGGGGTGTAGAGTACACAACAGGTGTGACAACTGTTGGAACTCCCGGCACCGCTGGAGCGTACACTCAAATTGTAGTGGCGACGGGTGCTCCCACTCTTTACACTTATTGCTCTGTGCATCCCAACATGGGTTTTGATGTTGCTACGCCTGTAGATCCCTCTAATAATCGATCGAACCTTTGGAACGGTCTCCACTCTGTTATAAGTGTTGTGGACGATTTTACTTTTACGGTACAGTTAGACGGCACTCCGTCAGACACTTCCGCTTTTGGTGTGGTTGAGTATTACGTAAATAGTTGGGAAAATAGTTCTTTACGTTGCGGCTTGTATGACGATCAAAACGGCATCTTTTTTGAGTTTGATGGCAGCGACTTGTACGCTTGTCGAAGAAGCTCAATTGAGCAAATCAGTGGTTATGCAAATGTTGAGTTTAGGTCTAGCGCGGTGTCTGGTATTGATACTCAGTTCAGCTCTCAGTTAAACGTTGGCGATTATGTAGTAATCAAAGGTCAGAGCCATCGAGTTTCCAGGATTGATAGCGACGAGCTGATGTACATCACACCAAGCTATCGTGGCGTCGGTGCTCAAAAAGTTATTGTTACTAAGTCGACAACAACAAGGGTCCCGCAATATGCGTGGAACTTAGATGTGTGTGACGGAACAGGGTACACGGGTTTTAAACTGGATATTAATAAAATTCAGATGGCCTACATAGACTACTCTTGGTACGGCGCCGGTAAAGTTAGGTTCGGTTTTAAGGACCAGCACGGAGACGTGCAGTATGTACACAGTTTCGTGCATGGTAACTTCTTTACCGAAGCGTATATGCGATCAGGAAACATACCTGCGAGATATGAAATTCAGAACATTGGACAGCCAACTTACGTTCCTGCCCTGGCACACTGGGGTACATCCGTAATTATGGATGGTCGGTTCGACGCAGATAGAGCATACGTGTTTAACGCTACATCACCCAATCTTACTCTTTTGGGTCAAGGTGCTTCTGGAGCAGTAACGGTTGACGGAAAAGTCGAGTTTGTCGGCATCTATCGGTATTATCGGAGTTATAGAAACTACCCTCAGATTGGTTACGCAATAACTCTGGACAGTGCGAATAGCTCTTTAGCTTCGTTTGGACCAGGGACTGCCGTTGCGGGTGCCGACATATCTGCCGGGACAAAACTGGCTAACCCACTTAGTGGCAGTGTGTTTCCATATCAGCCGTATCTTCCATCGATTAACTCTCAACAGGATAATTTCAACTTCTCGAGCACTAGGAAAACACGAAACCTGTTGGTTGTAGACACCGTGCCCACGGGCACGTCTGTGGCAAGTAGTACTTATACCATTGGTACAGCAGGCGATGATATTAACGTGACTAAAAGGATACCGTTAATTAGTGTTCGCTTGGCCCCATCAGTGGACACAAGCGCACCTGGGTTCTTGGGTGAGCGAGAGATCATCAACCGGATGCAGTTAATTCTAAATAGTGTTGGGATTTTGTCCACTCACGCGGTTACGATTGAGTTAATTCTCAACGGACAGCTAACTAACAACCAATGGGAACGTGTTACCGCACCAAGTCTGAGTCAGTTGATCTCTCATTCATCTTCTGACGACATTGACAGTGGGGCGAGTATTTACAACTTTGAGGCGCAGGGTGGTGCGGGTACAACGGATCGTCAGCCAGAGTTGACTACTGAAGCACTTGGAGAAATTGCTACTTTAGGAAACGCAATTTTGGGTGGGGATAACGTATATCCAGACGGGCCAGATGTTTTGACAGTTGTTGCTACGCTAAACGAAGACCCTTCTACTGTATCTACAACTAACCCATTTATTATTTCGGGACGGGTGAGCTGGTCTGAGTCACAAGCATAGGAAGGTGAGATGAGTCTTTTTGGAGCCTATGCCTTTAGTGAGGTCTCTTTCAGTTCGTCGATCGTCAACGTAGTTGTTGAGGTAACTGGAGTTGAAGCTACATTTTCTCCTTTGGCGAACACCGTTATTACAACGGGCTCTACGTTTGTTGTTAATGGTATCTCTGAGGCTGTCACATCGTTTAACAACGATGGTTTAAATGCAATAGGTGGTGCTTTATTTACCGTTGAGGTAATAAACGCAGCTCAGTCAATCTTCAGCGGGGACACTAGGATTTTCAATAACGTGTTCGGCATGACTCCTGAACGATACCTGGCATACCCTAAAACAATCACGAGAGACGAGAGCATTCTAGGGGCGTCGAATCAAAGCCAGGTTTTCAATGTTGTTCAAAACCACATGTTATATGTAATCGAGAATCAGCCAGGGGTTTACGACGATAGACTTGTTTCTAAGACGTATAATAACAATCCTATTGACCCCAGTTTTATTAATTGGATAGCGAGGGCCGATATCAGATCCCCTTATCGTGTCGCAATAGGAAATTTGACTCAAACAAATCGCATTCCTGTAGGAATTATTCCCAGCGGCGCCCCGGCGCAATCTGATATCGATATAATGCAAGATTACTTTAACGGTGTAGGATTAAGTGATGATGTGTATGCACGTGTACAACAATTAATTTGGGGTGTTCCAAATGACTTAATTGTAAACGCTAGAACGTATAGCACTGTTACAAATGCCGATTCGCAGAGTTATTCTGAAGAACAGCCTGCAGCTTCCAACGCTTGGAATGATCTAGTCATATAAACAAGACTTCTGTATAGTGGGGTCAAACTTAGGAGTAAAACATGCCTAGTACGTACAGTTTAAATACAGGATTCGAACTTATCGCTACAGGCGAGAAGTCTGGTTCCTGGGGTTCAATAACCAATGGCAACCTTGAAATTTTAGACGCTGCTATAAATGGAGGCGTTACCGTTAGCTTGACGGGTGAAGGTGCATCATACGACCTAGACACCAGTGATTGGCTCATAAGCGGTACTGATGTTTCGGAAGGTCAGTACAAACTAATTACTTTGACTGGAGGCGATGATCCGGGCGTTGGCAACAGGATCACTCTAAACATTGTGGCTAATGCAACAGGAACTCCACGATCTACGCTGGAGAAGTTGTACTTTGTCAGAACAAGTTCTTTGAGTTATGGCGTTGAAATCTCCACCGGCACAGGCGCATCAAAAGTAAACATCGACGACGGTGACTTTAAAATAATCTTTGCAGATGGCAGTGACGAGGTAATTTCTCTCACTGACGATTTGACAGCTAGTTCGGTCAAGATCACTGGAGGAGCAATCGATGGGACTCCGATTGGAGCGACTACATCTTCTACGGCTGTTTTCTCTAGCGTCGATGTTAACGCCGGCACAGTTGATGGTACTGTAATTGGTGGAACGACTCCAGCAGCGGCAGACTTTACTGCTTTTACTGTTAACGCTGCGGGTTCTACGTTTACGGTGTCTCCTGCTTCTGCGGGCACATTAAACAATGTTGTAGTTGGAGGCGTTACCGCCGCTGCAGGTACGTTTACCACTGTTAACGGCACAGACGTGACGGCTTCTGGAAACCTTCAAGTGGATGGCAATATCACGCTTGGCAGCGACGATGCAGACACGGTTACTGTTAACGCGGATATAGCCTCTAGTTTAGTTCCATCAGTAGAAACTCTCGACCTGGGAGCGGTTGGTTCTGAGTGGAGAGATTTATACATCACAGGAACAGCGAATATCGATTCGTTGGTTGCAGATACAGTAGATGTTAATGGTGGAACAGTCGACGGTGTTACTATCGGTGGAGTAACACCAGGAGACGCTACCTTTAACACGATGACCGCAACGACTGTAAACGCAACAACTATTAATGCGTCTAACTTCTACGAGAGCTCTGACAGCCCTACCTTTAATATAGGTGCTTCGACCTTCACGTGTGACGCCAACACGGCATCATTGTTTTACTGTTCTCATAACGCGACAGGCAACATAGAGTTTATCTTTACCAACGTCCCTGCATCAGGCAGCGTTTATAGTGCTACTATTATACATAACTACTACGGAGCATCCCCGAGAACCGGTACTTCGACATATCCAGGGACAACGTTATGGCCTAATGGAACTCAGCCAGCGGAACCTGGTCCAGGAGAATCTGACCTAATTACGCTGTTTACTTACGATGGTGGAACTACTTGGTACGCAGGTCTCTCTGGCATTAACATGTCGTAGGAGTAGTAATGGCTAATATACGTAAACTGTGGGCGATAAAAACAAGCCTAAGAGGTATCGCGAACACTGAGTCATCTCCTGACATGGTTGTTCCGGACTCTTTTTACTGGACTCAAGATCCTTCAACAGGAAACACGCCTGCTTATCGTTATTACACTGGAGGAGGTTACACGACTGACGATCCCAGTCCATTTCTGTGGTCCGTAAAAAACACGTTTTACGAAGACTCTCCTCGTTCTGAGTATGACTCTTACTACGGTACGTTGCAGGAATTCGACTTCACTGCATATTTTCGTCGGAACCAATTATCTGCGAATAAATATTTTCCTTATGACAAAGTGTATCCTAGCTTTGACATGCAGATACTTGGCAGAGACCCTTATTACGATGTTGCGTACACAACCATCGACGGAACAGAAATTTCGAGTAACTTCCAAAAGTTCTTTACTGGTTCTTTGATTCAACCGTTTGTGGATGACACCTATAGCGGTGCGCAAAATTCTTATTATCCTCCTTATCCCGGTGGAGATGTCCCGGCAACTTTAAAAGGTTACGGTTGGTGGTACAGGAACTCGTACCTCCGTTCGGGAACCAGCTCCCTTAGACTAAGCAGCACACAAGCCATGGAGCAGGTTAGGTATGCTTCAACAGTTCCTAGTGTGAATTCGTTACAGGCTAATTATTATATCCAGTCTTGGAAGACTGACACCTCTGCCGTTTGGAATGAGTATGAAGGTGCAACGGTAACACCAAGCGTTCAAATCCCATACTTAGACAAGTTTTGGTTTGGAGGTACAATTTCCGACTCAGAAAAAGAGCAGATGGCGATGAAAGGAAAGCCACGATTGGCTGCTCCGTCAGTAGCTCCAGATTCCGATGGAACCTTTAACGATTTCACACCTGCTGAACCTAATCCTTTGTACCAAGCTGGGGGAACTAATATTGCGTTTGAGATAGAGCTTGCATTGCATCGGTATGGTGCAGCTTACATCGAGAGCTCTAGTACTAACGTGTTTGGAGTAGACTACGTCGCGGGTAATTTCACCTTTGATTCTGCCGATTACGCCCAAAACGGAAATAATTTACTTGTTCCTTGCTACGTGACCCTAGAAGCTAACGAGGCAAATATTAATACCTCAAATATGTTTGGGACCTCTGCTACAGAAAAGACCGTACAAGTTAATCGAGGTCACCTTAAAAAATACGTTATTGTATCCATTAGACTAGAGCAGGCATTTAATGCTGAGTCTTTTGTGCCTGGTAGCGGAATTGTTTTAAACCCTGAAGACTTACCTGGCACGGTTGCTTATGGAGACCAAGTGTTAGGAGGTTTTGGAACTGGGGGTTTCGGCTCTATGGGGCGGTCAGACTCATTGTTCCCTCTTTCTAATTACACAAACATTGTATTAAATAACGCCTCTTACCTGACTACCCCTGACCCTTTAAGGGGGCCTGTAAACTGTTTTCGATTTGGCGAAAGTGGAGAAGATTGGTTTTACACTGGTGGCACCGGAGCACCTTTTGATCTACCGTCTTATAGTCTCCCTAATAAAAAACGGTTGTTCCGGGCCAATGGGGGGACATACAATGGAACAGTTTATGAATCGGGTCCAAGAAATAAATTGTTTCTGGGAACTCAAGTTGATCCTGCATTAAACCGGCAGATTTATGCCACGAATAATGTGTTTCAAACGGCATGGCCATACCTGGTTAGCTCTAATATCCGAGTGGATACATCCAATCGGGTTGATTACTCAGCGTTAGAAGATGACCTGGATTTTAAGATACAATCTTTCCAGTGGAGTAACTGCGGACTGTGGTTGTACATTTTGTACACTTCAGGGGCGCAACCTAACACAAGTTCGAGCAGTTATGTCTATCAATGGGTTGAACGTTACCGGTCTGTCTTAGATTCGGGTAAAGGATACGACCTTACTGATCTAGAATGGTCAGGTAGTACAGATATATACTACAAGTATGGAGACGGTGACCCAAATTATCCGACACTGTACCCCGCGCATTCTATAAACGTGACTCCGGACGGTCAGTATTTACAAGTGTTGTTTGATTATTTTGGCGAAGGCCATCCAACAATATCGGAACACTTTTTAGGTGGCGATCCGAATCTTATGGTTAGTCCCGAGGCTGCTGGTCAGTACTCGCACCTTTCTCAGTATTCAGGTCTTAGTCGAAGTACGAACCCATATTGTTACGCAGAGGCCAATGTCTCCATCTTGCCGGGTGATAGAATTAAATGGCCTGTGACTACGGTTTCACCGGGGTACGTTGGTGACAATCTTACCACAGCACAAATAGACGCTGGACAGACCGAGATATACCTTCGTATGGGAACTGCATACTACACTGTTGATGATTTTGAATACGCTTACCGAAGAAGAAACAGCACTGGAACTGACGCTCAAGAGACCATAAAAACATGGCCCACTGATTTTGCGTGGACGGCAGATGGAAGCTGTCTTTATCTTTTTGGTTTTTTAGACAGAACTCGGTATGCGGATCAATATCCAAGTGCTGCTCCTGCGAGTTATGGTATGTGGGAGTTGAACGACGGTGCTCCTGTTTTATGGAAAGTAAGGTTGTACCAACAGAGGGCAGAGGCCACAACAAACGCCTTACCGCAATATCCTGGTAATAATCCAGACGCCTTAAATTACCCTAATTCAGAGGGTCATCCATACCTGTATAACAACAGGATATATTGGAACTGGAGGCATCACCAACTTAATAAATCAGTTGGTTTAGAGTCGGGGGGAGCTCCTTATTACCCGACCAATACGTCGAAGAACAGAAACGTTCAAATAAAGTTGAAAAAGGCTTCGTTCTCCGGTTCAGGTAGAACAGAGTACCTTGCAAGCCCTTCATTTGGCACTCAAGAAAATTATCTAACAGTGGGGAATTACGTATTTAGCCGTTCAACAATTGCTATGGTGGAAAATACAGTTGACTACGCCACCGCTACTAGCCCCACTGATAGAGGGATTGCATTTAACTATAGGTTTGATCTGTCCGACTCGTCTATGTCAGGAGATGGTATTAACGTCTACGACAGCGGCGGTACGGTTTGGACACAAGGGGTTACGTTTACTGGAACACCGGGGACTTCGGGTGCGTATATGACCATTACGCTAGACCCGTTTGCAGGGTCTTACCCATCCGTCCTGTATGTTTATGGGTCCGCCGCAAGTGGTCCAAATGACACGCTTAACCCAGGGTTTTATATTAACCCACGTCAGGTTCCCAAGTTTCATTGGGTTACAGGTAATCTTACAGAGAACGGGTTTAGTAACACAGGAAACATATGGCCCGAATACCCTATTCGTAAAAAGACTGCTGTCTCTTATGCGGTCAACGCGGCGTATTCTATTTTTGCTGATGACACGCAGCCGGCTGTTTTCAATCTAGCTAAGAATGGTCGTTTTCTAAACATAGCCTGTGCTATTCTCGACGGGAACGTCGACGGCAGTAGCAGCGAGGTTCAAAGAATTAACACTTGGATGATCGAAGAAAACGGTTTTGAAAACTACGATGACGCAAGTTCTAGCGGGGCTATCGGTCAAAACGAGTATATAGGAGATGTGTTTAGCTCTAGCAATCCGATAGCGCCTTACTCTGGCAACAGCTCCTGGGGAAACTCAATGCACTTCGCCATAGGAGAAGGAAAATTTATCTACACTCCTGTTTACAACGAAGTGTCGGTAGGACGAAGTGCCCAGCAATGGCGACTAAATACGGCTACCGATAGCGACGGCCTATTAACTACTGACCGACTTAGTAGGACTCAAACGCAGTTTTCAGAAGTTGGCTTCAGTAGATTAAACCAGAAACTTGATTTTGATTGGCAAGATGAAACAGAGTCAATAGCTGCGGACGGCGGTTTTTTGCATTGGCCTTATGTCGTCACTCTAAACTCAAAACAAGATCCACTGGCTGTGTTCTCGGACGTTAGAGGCGGGTTTAATAGTTTGTGGTTTGTGGCGCCTCAACGAACAGTTTTTGGTACTGATGTAAACCTCTACACTGGTTGGCAGCAGTCTGGCTTGTTTTACTACGGAAAAGAAGTGGTTGGGTACTCGCGATACAGTGACGGACCTTTTCAAAGAAGGGTTCCTCTTACTCTTGCCGATTACAACGAAAAAACAGCCACCGGTAAGTTTTTGGATCTTTCGGACAACCCAGCTACAGCAAGCTATGATTTAAACTCTCCAGGGATTAATGGGACACTTTCGAAATACCATTTATTAAACGGAACATCTATAGCATCTAACTGGTCAAACAGTAGAATAGATGTGCCTCCATTTAAATTTAGGGCAAAAGAATCTAATAGAAGTCTTAGCTCCGAAGTTGCTAGCCAGTTTAGTGTGTCTTACATGGAACTTATGTCCACGGGAAATGGTTCTAACTTCTCTGCGGTGAAAAAGTCATCCAACGGTCCTAACATGACACAAGCGGCTTTTGCGTATGAAAACAGTGGGCGTGTTGAGTTGGAAGTTCCTTACACGTTTGATTCATACACAACGTTAGATGCAACTTTTCCTGCAACGTTACGGACATTAGAGTACACCTCGGATCAATCGAGGCCGTCCCCTGCGCAGGTTCGTTCTATTAGATTTTTAAATGGGGGCAATAAATTTGCGGTTCTTCTTTCCGGTGAGTTGGGGACATACGATGGATTTTCAGTGGGGTCTCCGGCTTTTTCCGTCTTTATGTACGATGCCACAGAACCGTATTCTATTGAAAACGCTACCTTAGATAAATCGTTTACATACTCTAACGCGGAGAGCGATTTTTACACACGATCTTGGTGGTCAAGTTACGAACGTTTTGCTGGTACGTATTATGGAAGCGATTTTGTAGTTAAACCCGACGGTACAAAAATGTGGGTTCTTGGAATAGAGTCCTCGGCTACTGGGTTTCCAATAAGGCCGTACCAGTGTAAACTTGTTTTGTACGAGTTTGACCTGTCGACTGCGTTTGACTTGAGCACTGTTAGTTCAAACGGCAGCGCAACTTACGCGAACATCGCGCACAACGGAACAAACATTGAGCTTCCCGATAACCTGGAAGTGTCTCCGGATGGGTTGAATGTTTACTGGGGAACTCACTCCCCATATACGTCCAATGAAGCTATTCTACACTACCAGAGCACCTTACCAAACGCTTACGACTTAAAGAATCCGGATCAAGAGTCGACTAGATCTTTTTCCTATCAAGGTGTTAGCTTAAATATTGTGTCTAAGGGTGTGCCTATGTACGCTTATGAGGGCGCGGGTCAAATGATGCGCTTTGTGGGTGACAACCCTAATCGTTGGTACAGAACAAACTATGCCAACCCTGCTATTGGTACAGAAACCACTCCTGCCAATCCAGCGACGGGAACAACGGAGTATAAATCTTTGTTCACTCAACCATACGGTGGGTGTTCAGTGTTTGAAAAAGACGGTCGAAAGTATCAGAAGTCTCCTAGTCGAGTGTCTGTAGGAAACATGGGCATGTTCCCAACTAGACCCTTTTTAGGGGAGCCAGGAAGTGGTGACACCGGTTTGTCTTATAACTATGGGACAGGACGCAGAAGTGCAGTGGCTAAATTTGATAAATTTATCTTCGCAGTAGACCCAGAAGAAACTACAATGGTTGTTAGTGATGGGCAAAGATGGCTTTATCAGTTACTATTTAATAACGACAGCGGGGTTAAGGGATCATGACGTTACAAAAGCTACAGTTTCGCCCTGGCATCAACCGAGAAGGCACTAACTATTCTAACGAGGGTGGTTGGTTTGATGGAAACAAAATCCGTTTTCGAAACGGATATGTGGAACGCATTGGTGGTTGGCAGAAAGTAAACAGCACCGAGACAATAGACGGTAGAGTTAGTAAGCTGTACGATTTTGTAACTCTGGCGGACATTAACTACCTTTTTGTTGGCACCTCTGATAAGGTGTATTTAGAAGAGGGTGCAGAGCTGACGGACATAACTCCACTACGAAGAGCTGTCCTACTTCCGTTTACTGTTAACGATATTGCAGAAGCCACATCGGCTTTGGGTACTGTAACTGTAGTGACTACATAGGTGTTAAATGGCTATTACGTTTACAACAACTAACGGATCAACAACGGTAACTGTTCTGGACGAAGACTCTGGGTCAAAAGTTGGCGACTATGTTGTGTTTGAAAACGTTTCTGGTTTAACGGGGGCCACCGTAGCCGAGACTTTAGAATCTCAGCCTCATTATATAACGGTTATAAACGGAACAGTTTCGTATAACATAGACTTACCTGTGGCTGCTGACGGCAATAACACTGCTGCGGGCCAGGCTGATGGGTACTATTACCTCGAATCTGGGACCGCTGACGCCGTGATTGGGCCGGGCTGGGGCGCAGGTACTTGGGGCCGTTCAACCTGGGGAAGTGCTATCTCGCAAACCGCTGGTCAGGGCATCCGTTTGTGGTCGATAGATAACTTTGGTGAGAACATCATCGTAAACCTATACGATGGTGGTTTGTATTATTACTACGGCAACGGTTCGATGCCTCGCATGGCTCCGCTACAAGATCTTGGCGGGGAAGGTAACTCTGGCGTTCCTATAGTCTCTCGGTTTGTTGCAGTGTCAGATACAGATAGGCATTGTATCGCGTTTGGTTGCAACCCGTTTGGATCAACCGTTCAAGATAAACTGCAGGTCCGTTGGTCCTCTCAGGAAGATCCGTTCAACTGGACCCCTACGTCTACAAACACGGCAGGCGATTTGAGAATATCTCAAGGCACAGAAATTTCTGCTATCGTTCAGACCCGTCGTGAGATTCTAATTTGGACGGACAGAAGCCTTCATAGTATGCAATATACCGGCGCTCCGTTTTATTTTGGTCAGGCGCTACTAGCAGACAACATTCGTATCGTTGGGCCCAACGCTGCTATAGCGGTTAACGATGTTGTATATTGGATGGGTTCACAAAACTTCTATCGCTACGACGGACGTGTTCAGGTGCTGCCTTGTTCAGTACGTGATTACGTATTTAGTGACCTAAACCTGTCGCAAAACCAGAAAGTTTATGCCGGCACAATTACTGGTCAGAATGAAATATGGTGGTTGTACCCTGGCTCTGGGTCCTTGGAAAATAGTAAGTACATTGTTTTTAACTACTTAGAAAACGTTTGGTACTATGGAACTTTGTCTCGTACAGCTATTATAGACGCTTCTTCTACTGTGCGTATCTTCCCGCAAGCAACAGGGGATGATGGATATCTGTATGATCATGAACGAGGATTGGATGACGGCAGTACCGCACCCTCCTCTGCGATAAATGCTTACATAGAGTCTTCCGACTTTGACATAGGTGAGGGCGACAGGTTTATGCTAACCCAACGTATCATCCCGGATCTTACGTTTAACGGATCTACTGCTGTAGCTCCAGCAGTAGACTTTAGTGTTAAGGTTAGAAATTTTCCAGGGGTGTCTTACTCTGAGGAGGTAAGTGGCAACACATCGAGGACCGCGACATCCCCTGTTGAACAGTTTACAGATCAACTATACTTACGCGCTAGAGGTCGGGCGGCTGCAGTTAAGGTTGAGAGCACAGGTCTAGGTGTGAAATGGCGGCTGGGTGCGCCAAGAATGGATTTAAAACCGGACGGTAGAAGATGAGTAAAATTGTTCGCCCCATTATTCCGATGGCTCCGCAGGAATATGACGCTTCTCACATGAACCAGTTGGCTCGTGCTTTAGAGAACCTAATAAATAAGGTGGAGAACCCACTAACCAACATTCCAAACATCGCAGTTGAGGCGGATGTTGCGAGTTTACAAACAGGGGACGTTTACCGAGACGCCTCTGGATTTGTAAAAATTAAAACGAGCTAGCAAGGCGGCAGTGTTTTTGCTACAGTACGACAAAGAGTAGGAGATCAAGATGGGTTTGTTATCGGCACTTGGAGGCTTAGTTGGCCTAGCGTTTGGCGGTCCAATGGGAGCGGCTCTTGGTTCTGGCATCGGAACTCTCGCTTCTGGCGGCGACATAGGTGACGCTTTAAAGTCTGGTTTGATGGGGTACGGGATTGGTTCAATACCTGGTGTTGCGGGCATGGCGGCTAAAGGCGCCGGCGCAATGGGCATGCAGGGAATGGCGGGCCAGTTTGCAGCTCAACAGGCTTCTCAACAAGCGTTAATGTCTAAGGCAATGCCAGGGATCTTCGGTCAGGCCGCAAGTGGCGGGATCAACCCTGCGGCGGCGGCTAGCTCAAAGGCAGCGCAAGGCGGGATGTCACAAGGTTTAGGGGGTTTGTTTAGCAACCCAGAGAACTTAATCTTGGCATCTTTGATTCAAGGCGCCGAGCCTAAGCCAACGCCTCTTACTCCGTTGCAAATGGAGCAACAACGAACAGGCGAGCGAACGCCGGGGTATAGCGGTACGGCGTCTCCAGACATGCGGCGAATGAATATGGGTGGCTATATCGAGGGACCAGGCACAGGTAAAAGTGATAGTATACCTGCTATGATTTACCAAAACGGCGGTCCGGTTCAAGAAGCTCGGCTCTCGGACGGTGAGTTTGTCATGACGGCGAATGCTGTAAAAGGTGCAGGCGATGGCAGTAGAAGTGCTGGTGCAGCAAGGATGTACGAGATGATGAATCGTTTTGAGGGGATGGCATAATGGCTAGTGTCGTAACACAACAAACTATGAACCTGCTTCCTGAGTATCAGGAACGGTTCATGAAAGACCTTCTCGCTAACGTCTACCGGACAGAAGAACGGCAGGCTGTGGATGAACAAGGCAATCCCGTATTTGAAACAGACCCGGTAACAGGTGAACAAACTCCAGTTATGGAGTCGTATGCTGCAGGTATCGCAGCGTCATCTCCTTTGTATGGTGAGCCTCAGTTCGATGAGAACGGTGAGCCCATATATAAAACCGACGAAGCGGGGAACTTGATCCTTGGAAACGATGGTCAACCTCAACAAGTTGTTAAAGGAGGTATTCCTGCTCCTGACGTTGCAAAACTAACAGATGCTCAACAGCAAGCTATTGCATTGGGCACCGAGGGAATAGGCGCATACGCCCCGATGCTCGAGACTGGAAAGCAAAGCATGGACGCTGGAGTTGCTGCCTTATCAGGTGGTTACGACCCTACTACAGGCGAGGCGTTAGCTTACGACCCGCAGGCGTATCAGAGCTACATGGACCCATACGAAGACCAAGTTGTGCAGCAAACTTTAGCCGACATCCAACGTTCTGGAGACTTTCAGAAACAAGGGATCCGGGACCAGGCTGTCAGGGCGGGTGCGTTTGGCGGGTCACGTTCATTGCTTGCAGAGATGGAGCAACAACGGAACATCGACCAGCAGAAGGCTCGAACGGCAGGACAGTTGCGATCCGAAGGATACGGACAAGCGCAGAACATGGCGCAAGGTGCGTTTGAGAACCAGATGGCTCGAGGCCAAACAGGAGCGCAACTCTTCCAGGGCTTGGGTCAAGCGCAAGCGGGCCTAGGTACTTTGGCTCAGACTTCTCAAAACCAAGATATAAAAACACTCATGGGTGTGGGTGGCTTGGAGCAACAGCAGCAGCAATCCGAAATGGATGTGCAACGCGAAGGCGCTATCGAGACTATGATGGAACCGTTCCAACGTTTTGGATACATGAGCGACATCTTGCGAGGCGTTCCGAGTACGTCGAGTACAATGCTAACAGGCTCTGCTCCAGAACAGAACACACTTGGAAATGTCGTAGGCACTACCATGGGCCTGAACGCTTACCAACAGGGGTAACAACATGTATCAAAAGGTTGAAAACAGGGCTCTTTTTAAGAAGTCTAGCGCGGCTCGTGACAAACTTATGGAACTTGGTGGCGTGTCTCCACAAGCCGGCGGGTTGCAGTCTATGGCGCCGCCGCCTCCTATGCCTCAAGGACCGTCGGGAATCATGGCATCCTCGCCAGATTTAATGCAAGCCGCGATGCGCAAAGCACCTGTTCTGCCTAAGCAACAGGGTATGGCGCCGCCCGCGCCTATGCCTCAAGCGCCACCGACTCCGTTACCTGCGTCTCAACCGATGCCTAATATAGCGGGTATTGCTCCAGTGCCAACGAACCCTGCTCCTCGGCCCCCTCTTAAACCAGGGGTCAAAAAGTTTTCTGAGGGTAAAGACGTTAGTGTTATGGATATGGGGCACAGCCCTTATCATGGTCAGTTTATGCGTTTTCCAGGTCTCTTTAAGTTTGGTCAGAAGGCGATCACATCTGAGAAACCTGAAGAGTTAGGTATACAGGTCACAAAAGAAATGACCGACCGCAAGAAGAAGATGCAAGAAGACCCAGATGCTGCCGGTGAGGATTTTGTAAATGAAGACCTGACCCCTGAAGAAAAGACTAAAGACCTAAAAACAAATCTTAAAAAGGTCGCAACAAAGTCTGGTATTACAGACGTTCCAGAGAGTGCAACAGTTGATCAACTAAACACAGCTATCGCAGGGGCGAAACTTGCTGCGGCAATATCCGGTAATTATGTAAACCCTAACACCGGCGAAGCTATTCGACCGACTGCTGGAGCTCGAATTGGGCAGGCTGTGGCAGAAGGCTTGGCTGTTAAACGTGACACGGCAGAAAAACGCGAGACGGCACAACAAGCCATGAATCTGCAACGTTTGAAGAACGCTGGAAAGTCTACGACTGCCGCAAAGCTGCCTAAGAACTTTGAGACATTACTTGATATATTTGCAAAGAAATCCGAGACTCAAGCCATAAATGAAACAGCGAAAGAGTTTAACGAATATTTTAACGACGACACTGGAACTAAACTTATGAACTATCTTAGAGGAGGACAACCGACTTCAGGAACTCCAGATCCAGCTCCAGCAGAAGTTAACCTTGATAATCAACGCCTTATGGTAGAGTATGCTTTAACACAGAAACCCAAAGATCGAAAGGCTATTCTAGAAGAAGCCCAGAAAAATGGTGTGGACATTGAAGGGTTATAAACATGGCAGAGGATAACGTAGAATTTGACCCTTCTGTAAATAACCCTTACCTAACCTCAGGCGAGGAGTTCGACC
>Ga0181390_1000149_pt1 | contig 28746 bp, 26 predicted proteins | sample 13SPOviralmetaG_FD_130085 | JGI IMG/M metagenome (GOLD analysis project Ga0181390, IMG submission 130085) | Marine viral communities from the oligotrophic San Pedro Time Series (SPOT) site, San Pedro Channel, CA, USA - 13 SPOT_SRF_2010-07-21 | ecosystem: Environmental > Aquatic > Marine > Strait...
CTCCAATGCTTCGGTATAGCTTTCCCCAAATGCAGCCTTTAACTTATTCATTGTTTTGTCGGTAAAGAAAGCGTCTTTAGCTGCTTGCCACGGTTTTAAGTACTCAGATCTTTCAGTTTTGTTTACATACGTTAAAAGATCAGTAGTCATTGAACCGGCATCCCAACCATTATCAGGCTCAGGGTAGCCCATAATAGATATACCTTGTACGTTTTGAGCAAACGCCAATAAATCTTCATTACCTTTAACAAGTTTTACGTGAGGTGCAATATCTTTCTTTTGCATACCAGGAATAGTATAGCCTAAGCTATTCCATATATATATTCTTACTGAATCCTCGTTTGTAAATCCTGTTTCGTTTTTCCTTGAAAGGCGGGTAGGCGTTCTGCGTATTAACTTTTTAAGTTCTCTAAAGTCTGCCAAGCGCTTTTGTTTTGCCGCGTCAAACTTTCTTATTGCTTTACCAAATGGATCAAATAAGTTTTCTTTTAAAAACTTTAAATCATCGTTACCCTGCTTGCCTTTTCCAACCATATAGTACATAAGACCCGCAAAGTCATCGGCTGAAGGAGGTATAAAAAATCTAAATCTACCTTTATTTTTACCAAGCATTGTAGCAACCTTGTCAGATATTTGTTCGCGTGTGCCAAACCCAGTTGCTCGTGCAATCATTTTATTAAACTCGGGCGCTGCACTTTTGCTAAGTTTTTGAGTTATTTCTTTTGGTTCTAACGGTGTTAATCTTTCTTTTATACCTGTCTTATCATATCGAGTTGACTCTTCCCCAACTTCTTTATAGCCTAAGGTGGTTAGCTCATTATCTGTTTGCTTTGAAACTAATGCTACCTTGCTGTTTTCTAGCTTTTCAAAAAGCAAATCTCTGCTTATTAGTTTATCGCTAATTAAATATGACATAGCCATACGAGCCAGCAAAGATGATGGCGTCATGTGCTCGTACACTAAATTATTAAAGTTGCCTTTTTCAATATAAGAAACAGTAGCTAATAATTTTAGAGCTGTTCGCATATCACCAGTTTCTAACTGCAGATATGTTCTTGCCATATTAATATTCCCTTTGCTTTTAAGATAATCTATTCTATCTTTAAAGTACTCTAATGCTTTTTTAGATTGAATATCAAATTCTGGCTTGAACTCTTCGACACCCATTCTAAATTTTTTATTAGTAGGGTCTTTTATGGCTGTTATTTGACCATTGCCAATATATATTCTGCCGTTTTGTATTCTAAATATATTTTGGAACTCAGGTGTTTTTTCAATTATTTTGCTATACACATTATCCCAAGCCTGCTGGTTGGTGGTAAAATACATAGACCCTTGCCGTATGTTTCTTCCTTCAAATGTAATAAAATCTGTAAATCTTTGAAAATGATCACCTGTTTCTTCATCAATAGCTTGTTGAATATAATTTACAGCAAAATCAATTTGTTGTTTAGCATACTCTTGCCCGTTAGGTGTTAACTCTCCGTTTTTATCTATTAAGTTTAATGTTAACCCGCCAGAGACTGTAGCAATACCGTCTATTACAGAAATTAAATTAAACTGATTGTCGTTTATATACTCTATTTGGTCTTGACCGTATTGTTTATTGCCATTTGCAGGAAATTCACTTTTTAGTCTGTCGACCATTGCCTCAACATAGCTTTCAGGTACAGCTAATTTTGATGCAATTTCAGAATTAGAAAGACCATCTTTTATATATTTAACAAGTTCAGCACTATCTATTGCTCTTGCGTTTTTTCCTGATAAAGAAAACTTTTGCCGTAAATCTCTATTTACTTTTAATGCTATTTTAGCGGCTTCCTGCTCTGTATAAGGTTTTGTTTGAATTACACCAGGCGTTGCGTCCGATGCTGTTTGTAACCCTATATTAGCTCCTAGCTCCGACTTTCTAGCCGCTAATGTGGAAGGCGAAACGGTGTAGCCAAGGATGTCTGACATTGACTCCCCACTGACAGGTCCAGTAAAAAACGCTTGTATTTGCTCATTAGTAGGGTTTAATACTTGGTACAGCTCTGGGCCATCAGCATCATTTTCTGTGTATACTCTACCAAGAGCAGTATATTTATCTATTTCCGCTTGCGTAGTTAATCTTTTAACATATTTAGTAAAAATCTTTTGCGTATCTGGCAACAGTCTTTCAATCTGCACCCAATAAGAAATAGGTAAACCTTCTAATAAGTCTTGTTTGTTTTCTACAACAAAATCTGCTAACTTCTTTTTATTACCTAATGCCTTTTTAATTATAGGCATAAGCTTTTTCTTATATGAGTCAGTAACAAATTTTCTAAAATCGCGACTATCTATAGGTGGCAAATCACCTTCAAAAGTTTCATTAGCTGCTGTTCTAATTTCTTGTGCAAGCTCAGGTGTAATAAACGGTTGTCCGCCCACAGTAAGCGTAGACTTTAGCTGTGATTCAAAAGTTTGCTGCTCTTCTGTTAAATTCCTATCTACAATTTCTTCTATCTGTGCAGACTCTGTGTCTACTGCTTCAAAACCTCTGCCTTCTGTTTCAACATCTGTAGATATGGTTTTAATTCGCTTAGCATATTCTTTTTTAACATCTCTAATAGCAAAATCAACTATAGGTTTAGTTCCAAACAAATATCCAAATAAACTTTCGTTTTTAGCAGGGTCAAAATTCTTTATAAATCTTTCAACTATAACATCTTTAATTTTTATTATAGCTTGTTTTTTTATGTCTTCGTCAAGACTCCCAAGATTTTCATCAGCATTAACAAGGCCTCTTATATATTTACCCATAGGGTCGCCTTCTAAAATTTCATTATATGCATCAAGATAATCTTCGGATTTTTTAAAAGCATCTAAAGTTTTGTATTTTCTTTCGCCCTTTGGCGTTTGTACAAACTTATCAAATATACTTTTAAGATCTTTTTTATCAGGCGATACGCTTCTGCTAAACTTAGGTTTTAATCCGCCTTTATCAAGCAAGTCTTCGATTAGCTCTAGCTTTTGATCTGCCGACAATGCCTCATACGTACTAAACTGGCCAGATTTTACTTTATCTTGACTTGCAACATCTGGAAACATTGTGTTAGCTGCAACCTGCACAAAGTCATATTGATCAAACGGCGATAGATCACTTGCAAATATAGGCTTTGCATCTTTAAGTATTTTTTGAGCTTGTTTACTAAATTTAGCGACTTGAATAGGATCTGCATCTTTTAATACTTTACTTTTTAAATTAACAAGTAAACCTCTTCTTTGTAATATTTTATTTTTAGAATTTATATTTTTATTATAATTTCTAATAAAGTTAAATACGTCTTCACCTACGTTTAGTTCAATGCTGCCAAAACCTAAGCCATTATAAAATCTTTTAAGTGAATTTTTTGCTTTAGTAATTAGACCTTCGTTTACGGATATTTTCTTTTTATCAACCAAATCTGAAAAAACATTCATATATTCTTCCAAATTACCTTCTTTTATTCTACCAGTTTTTGGATCAGAATAAAATTGATCAATTCTAGTTTGAACAGACTTGTATATTTCAGGGTGATTTTTTTCTAAATATGTTTTAAAATCATCAACAAGAGACTTCATTGAAGCGTTGTCTGTTTTAAAAGCTCTAGACATTAAATAGTGCAATAATTCGTGCCCTATAGCATTTGTTTGCCCCGTAGCAGCGGCAACTTCTGTATTAATATAAATTATATCTTTACCGTCTACACCACCTTCTTTTAAAAACATAGCGTCGGCGTTAGGACCCATACCTTCTATTTCCTCCGCTTGCTTGGTAGTTATTTTTTGGATATCAACGTCGTCTGGCAAAATACCTTTAGCTCTTTCAAATCTTTCTTCAATTAAAGAGCTAGCGTCTAAAACTTCTTTAATAACATTTTCAACAGTAGGATCGTAAAAATCTGTATCACCTATTATGTTATCATTTGCTTTAAAAGCATTTAATACTTTTTCTTTTGCGCTTTGTTGTTGTTCTTCACTGTATCTGCCATCGTTTACAATACTAATATTATTATCAATAGTATTTAGGTTATCAGCATAGTTGCGAAGCTCTTGCTTACTTAAAGAATCAAACTTGTCGTTTATAGCTTTCTTTTTGTTTGAAACGTCCTGCTGTAGATTATCTACTAATACCTGCTGGGCTTCTTTTTTAGGCCCGTCTGGTAAGTTTTCAAGCGTTTGCTTAGCGTTAGCAAGATTTATATTAAGATTAGCTATTTCTTGTTTAGCTTTATTAGGAGCTATATATTGATATATTGCATCTTTTTGTTGTTTTGTTTTGGCTGTTTGGGCTACACCTGTAACTCCAGATACACCGCCACCTAATAACCCCCCTACTACAAAGTTGTTTACAAATCCTCTAAAATAATCTATATAATCTTTTTCGTCGCCATATACCAGTTGATCTGTAGCTTGTTGAAAAGTATCAGTAAGGCCTTCAGTTCCGCCTTCACTTATAAAACCTAAGCCGGCTTTTGATAAAAATTCTTTTATATAGCTACTCGTAAATTTTTTAACAGCGGTTTTACCTACCCCTGTTTTATTAAGCGCATTTACACTTCTAAATAGTTTACCTCCTAGCCATTCAGTACCAAACTCAGCAAAACCTTTCGCGCTTGCAGCTTTGTATATATCTCCAAGTGTTGCGTCAGGTCTTTCTTTTAATGCTGTTTCAAATTCTTTTCCAGCAGTTGACATTCCTAAAGCGGCGCTTCCTAATAAAGGAAAAGCGTATGTCACAGCAAGAGACGGGGCTGCGCCAATAGCTTGATCCACTGCAAGCTTTGCAGCATCATCCATTCTATTTTTAGTAACAAGCTGATCAAACTCTAGCTGCTGACCGTCGTCGTCATAATATTTTAGCTGAAGATCGCTAAGCTTATCGCTTAGTTCATACATTTGCGTAAAGTCTATACCTTCACCTTTTGCTTCAAATTGCTTTTGAAACTCAATTAATTTTTCAGGATCTTTTTGAGCCAACCCGCCAATAAGACGAGTAGCATTACGTAAATCTAGTCCTGCAGTATATCTTTCAAGGCCATCTATAAGGCCTGGCGCGGTTTCTGTAAAAAACTTTGTAATACCAGCAAGCTTTGAAACGCCCCCGGGCCCAATAGGCATTGCGCCTACTGATAAATTGCTTAATGTGCTGGCAACAACTTCTCTTTTTAATAAATCTTGTTGTGATAATTGTTCACCCGGCGTTAATCCCGATGAAGTATTTACCAAATCTAAGCCCATACTCTGACTTGCGGGTGCTACAGTTTCCTCCACAACCGCACCCGGCGCTGTGGGAGATGTCTTTCCCGGCTCAGTTTGTTTTAGCAGAGCCTTAGGATATTTCTGGAGAAATTCCTCTTTTCGAGACGAATGGACTTTAAATTCTCTACCGTCTACAATATATATTTCAATCATGATTAAATATTTGTTTATCTTTTTGGTGGAGTAACAAGATTTCTATATTCTCCTGGTACAGTTGCTGTGTTATCATCAAATGAAAAAGCTGGCTGTGCTGGAGTAGCAAATTCATTTTCTTCATTTATATTTTCAACAATCCCATCAACTAATTTTTTCATTTGTCTAAACTCTTTAGCCCCGGCTTGACCTCGTTTTGCTCCAAATTGAGCTTCTAATATTAAGTTATAAACAAACGCTAAATTAGCGGGTTCGCTAAGATCATATACTCTAGGAACTAATGATGTTTCATTTGTATCTGGGTCTTCGTATTCTTGCATAATAGTAAATGTTTTATTATTTGCATCCCATTTACTTTGATATCCGGTTGCTGATGAATACATATATGCTGGATCATTTTGAATACCCTCAAACACTTCCCCTACAAATGTGTCAGGAATATTTTCTTTCTCTTGGGCCTTTTTAGTGGTTGCTCCGCGCATAAAATATTGATTTGACTTTTCGTCATATTCTATGCCCATATTTTCTAACACTTTGGAGGCTTGTTGAGTGGCCATATTATCTGCTATTTTGTCCATGTCTGACTTATCCACATCGGCCCACTTATTATTATCCCAGTTTCCTAAGGTGTAATTCCAATAGCCACCAATTAATGAAGGACTATCCACATAGCTTTTTACTTTATTACTAACTGTTATACCAATAGATTCTAATATAGCTTCTCCATCTACAACTTGATCGGTTCTTTCTAATCCATCACCAACTGGTATTGTTCTTGCTCCTTTTAAGTATTTTGGTAATAAGGCTCCTTCGTCGTTTTTCAATATTTTTTCAGTAGATTTAATTATTTCCTTTGTGGTCTGGGGGGCATCGTTTACAATATCTTGCCCGTCATTAACCATTTTCATGTAAGAATCCATGTTTAGTGAAGCACTCGCGCTAACACCCGCGATATTACCAGATGTATTTAACACAAGACTATTGCCCTTTCTTGCAAAATTAGCCTTAGCACCAGGAATACGATCAGACATTGCATTTAAAATAAAAGTATTATTTGCAACTTCGTCATTAGTATTGCCGCTAACCCAGTTGTTAAAGCCTACGCTTGATGCAGGAGTGTCCATCCAAAGTTTAACACCACCCTCAAATTCAGGTACTACGTTTTTTACGTGGTCTCTAAATATTTTTTGGTCAGAAATGGTTTTTAAAAGCTCTTGTCTTCTTTCTTTGTCTAAACCAAGATTCGTGTTTAGTTCGTAATTTGAATTTTTAGTTAGCTCTAAAGACTCATTTATTAAACTTAATATATCTTCTCTAGCTGTTAAAGATTGTGGTATTTCTTTTGATAAATCACCATATGCTTCTACATGAGCTATATCAAGCATATTTTTAGTCTTTTGTTGCTCTTTTATAGTAGCCACGTACTTATCAATACCGCTTAGCACATTTTCGCCAAACTGTTGAAAACCTTGCTGCAATATCTGCGCAGATCTGTCTACTATTATTTTTGGATTTTTATAACTCATAATTTTTTATTATACAAATAAAGGATTTGTTACTTTAAAAGTATCCGCTAAGTTTGAAGGGGGGCTTATTGGCGTTGCCTTTACCCCAAATCAAGATCTTTGTAATTTCCTATTGCAGCACCTGCTAAACTCCCGAGTCCTGACATCATACCCGATGTTGCTGCCGCCCCGGCTTCTGCAGCACCTGCCGCCATCGCTCTTTGTTGATCAATTTGACCCGCCATTCTGTCTAGTTTCGCCACGTCTCTAGTTTCTTGAGCTTGAAATTCAAATTGCTTACCAGCAGCTTGCAACTTCATTATGTCCATTACTTGCCCTTGTTTTTGTACTTCGCCTTGCGCTCGTAATTTCGTATTATCAGCTTCTTGTTTTTCAATACTAGATGATATACCCTGTTTACTTTTCGCAGCCGCCTGGGCTAACGCAGTGGCTCCTGCGGCACCCGCGCCAGTGGCTACTAAAGTATCTAACGTGCTTGCTAGTGCCATGTCAGTTTCTTCTGCTTGCATTTCCGCTGCTTGTGTAGCAACTTGCAAGTTTTGGTATGGATTTGTCACTTTTGTTTCCATACCAGTAAAACTTTCATAAGGATTAACAACTTCTTGTCTTGAATCTTCGAAATTTTTCATTTCTGTATTCAATCTGTCAATTTCCTTTTGTGCGTTTCTAGCTTTTTTCTTAGCTGCTGAACTTCCGAATAACCCGCCTAAGATTTGTACCCCGGCTGATATTCCCATTAATAGTGGTGCTGCCATATTTTTTTAAATTACTTCTGTGCCAGCAGTAAACAACTCTTTAAATGTTTGTCTAATATCTGCTGTGTCTGTTTTTGTTTCAAATCTTACCTTAGCGGTTTTACCTTTTACACCGGTAACTGATACTCTTTCTAATACAACTCCTGTATCATAAGGCTGTGAAAAACCTGAAGAGTTAACTATATTTGCATAATAGCCGCCGTCTTTTTTATTAAACCCTGAAAACTCAACATTACCAGTTATAGGGTTAGCATATTGGCCAGATGGGTATGCTTCAATTTGCATTACAGCCCCTGGCTCTGTATTTTGTGAGTTTACAATGTCAGTTGTTATATTATTTACTTTCCAGTAATCGGTTCCGGTATATGATATTGTATTGAAGTTTTTAGTTTGAATAGGTGACTCATTAAATATTGTAGTTACAAAACTTTTAGAAACTTGCTCAAACTCTGAGTTTGCTAAGCCTTCTTCGTAAAACTTATTATAATCACTAGATATATAATGTTTGTATAAATCAAATCCTATATCTTGCCCTGAAAAACCTCCTTTATAAGCATTAAAGCTATATACTTCGTTGTCAAGACTACCTGCAAATGACGGCATAAAACCGTAAAAAGAAACCCATCCTTTGACTGAATCATCAAATCCAACAGTACAAAACACACCGCCTGCATCAGTAGTTTTAGTAGGGTCACTAACTAAAGGCGCTTGAAAAGTGTTGCCTGCGTCTATAGTTGAAAAAGATCCAGCTGTTGATCTGTTGGTAGAGGAGTTCAGTACAGAATCTTCTTGCATTGAAATTACATACTTATCATGGTGGTTATCCCAATAGCCCACAATTTTATTACCAGTCCTGGTTGCGTTTTTAAGATTGTCTCTAAAAAAGTCACGCATACCATAACTTGATATAGGCGTTACGCCATCTCTTGATAATCTTAATACATCACCTGAATTAGTATCAACGAAGTATTTTCTTGTACCATGCACCGCAAACGACTCTGGCACTTTTGATATGCCCCACTCACCTGCATAAGAAATAACTTGACCTATAACTTGGCTCCCTGTAGACGTAAGCCCTGTGCCTTCAGCTGTGTATATAGCATCTTTATCTATAAGTGCCTGACTAACTTTTCTTTCTTGGAATATAATTAAGTTAGTGTCTTCTGCGTATAGCTTTTGTATGGACCCATTATTTTTATCAACAGCTCTAGTTATTTTTTCACCTGAGCTAAATTGATTTGTTTCATTAACATCTGTTCTAGAGTTTATTACACCAGAATATATAATAGCGTTTTCTCTTTGAAGTCTAGCGTATCTTTCATTAGTAGCATATGCTTTAACCCCAAAGCTCACAGATTTGCCATTAAAAGCACCTTTAATTCTAGATTCTTCTATATGCCAACCTTTACTATTAGCCGGGGCTGCACTATTATCTTTTCTTAATATGAAAGTATTAAAATATTTTACTTTTACTGTAGCTGGCATACTTTATATTTTTACACTTTTTAAGGCACTCTTACGTACCATACTCTATTTAATACAAATGCAGAATTATTATTTATTGTCCCGATTTTAAATTCGCTTAATACCCTGTAATTTACTGCGCCTACGATCATGTTTTTTCCAGTATCTAGTAATATATTGTTGCCAACACTTAAAGATCCAGTAGCAGCGCCTATTCTATCAACCACACTGCCACTTGCGTCGTATACAGGAAACCCTTGGCCACCAGCGTTAGTTACATTATAATCATAATTTTGAAAAATAGGTGTTTTGTTGCCTCTATTAGTAACTTCTACTTCAAAATCTGATACGGGGGATAGCATTGATCCTCTATTAACTCTAAATTGATATCTTGTAGAATTTTTTTGACCCGATGCAAATTCTGATCCTCCCCCAAATTGACAATAGTTTATTTGTATATCATTTGGCAAAGTAATTATATTATTAGCTAAAGGCTCTGCAGATGAAGATGCAAACGAATAATATTGAGTACCATTTCCACCTTTGCCCGACGATACTCTAACTACAGTCAAACCTAAACCAAAACCTCCGTAGTCGCCTAAATCAGCGCCATAATTTACTTTAGTTCCGGTGCATTGATTTCTAGTCCATTTTGTACAATAGCTAACATCTGGAAATATACCATTACAACCATCCCCGCCTCTTTCTGCTGGCTGAGTAAGTTCTGTTGTGCCAAAATAATTAGCTCCACCAACCGTTAAAGTACAATCCTGAAAAGCGCTGCTGCTGTAGTACTCTCCATTTGCGTCTTTAATAATAACTTTGAAATCATAACTTCCCGTAGGAATAGTATTTCCTGCAATTATATGACCTGTATTTCTATTGATTTCTAAATATGTATTTGCTACTGCGGTGCGTTGTTTATTATAATAAAAAGGCGGATCGAGTTCAAAAACTATATCTTCTGTTTGGTTTATAATTGAGCCGTTGACACCTGTTACAGCGTGGTCTAATGCCGTCATTGGAGGGGACTGGCCGGGTAGTGTAAATTGATTTGAGCTTGTAATTGACGGATTTTCATTTTTTAATCTTGTGCTCGCTATCAGGCCTGGGAGTGTTTCTGTAGTATTATGAATAACATCAAAATTAAAAGTATAATTAGCGGGACCTAATTCATATGTAAATGTTTTATTAGTTAATGTTTTTATTTTAAAACCAGTAGATACTGCTTCAAATTCAAAATCACTAGTAACTGTAGCTCCTGAGCTATTTGTTACACTGTTTAAATTTAAGTTATCAATAATCCCAGCAGGAGCCGGGGCTAATAAATTGTCTTTAGTATCATATATTTTAACTTCGCCTACATATGTGCCGGCTACCGTGTAGTCTGCATTTTCGCTAAAGTCAGTTGTTGGATCTATAGTAAATAAAGCGTATGAAGGCTCTGTGGGCACGTCGGAAAGCTCGTTCAATTCATGTACATAGCCACTTGTAGATGTTTCATAATATATATCTAGCACAGATTCAAATGGCTCTGTTTCAAAAGCATGGAGCACTGGGTCTAACGCGTATGAATATTTTTTAATGCTAATCGCTTCAGAAGTATTAACATTATATTCTTCTTCGCTTACAAAATTATCGCATGTAATAACTGTATCAGGAGCTGTAGTAACTATAATTGATTCGACTTTTACTAAATCAGTAGATCTTCCTTTTAAATAATCGCCAACCGCTATCTCATTTGTTCCGGTTGAAGATAAGTCGACCCCTTTAACTGTTACCGTAAAATCTGTTTTACCAACTACAACCTCATTTACGGTTGGAGATGCTTTCGCAGAAAAAGAAATATCTGTACCCTTTAAATCAGCTTGACTAACCTGCACCCCCATTCCAGTTGTGCTAACCTTATATGGTATTTGCGAAACTAACATATTTTTATTAGCTTCATACAAAAACGCAGATGGTATATCATTTGCATTAACCAAATCTTGTTGTCTGGCAGTACCTACATTGAGAACACTCATTAAGTCACTGTCTGAGTTTCCGTCTACTGGAGGCGGAGTGTCCGTTAGTCTTATAACTTTTGGAAAAACATTAACAGATGAAGTACCCAGATTTAATTCTTGAATATCATCAGCGAGCGGATCCCTTGGTATTTTGTTTATGTTTCCACCTACACCTGTCTGAACATAGCTTTTAAATTCACCACTTTCATTTTCTACATCAATAATACCAGGGGTGTATACGTTATAATATTCTTGTTGATTTTGTTTTACAACGATTCTATAAGAGTACCATCCGTATGGGTTTATATCGTAAGCAAACAAATTAGCGTCATTTGATTGAGGCGATAAATTATGATATACACCAGATATTTGCTGATCATCATCTAACCCGTGCAATATCTCAATTATTGTATTTGTGCCATTATATACTGAAGAAGTAATAGGCCCCACGAAATCTTTGCTTTGGCCTTTTAAATATTTACCTACAGCAAATTCAGTTGTTGCATTACCGTTAGTTATTGTTAACCTTTCAACAATAGTAGTTGAAGACGGTGTTGCTTGCGAAACAGTAGTTGACCAATTTGCACCCGGTGAAGTGCTGGTACCAGGAAGCGTTAATATTGTGGGTGAAGCATAAGGCTCTTGGATAGGTTGATTAAATATGCACTCTAGAGCGTCTCCACAGTAATCAGCATTGCCATTATTGCCTGTAGAGTTAGTGTTCCAAAAATAATTATAAAAATTTTCATCTCTAGCGGGTACATAAACAGAATGCGCTCCAGTTGTAGACAGTAATACAGGCGATTGCCTGCCATATTTATCTGCTAAAACTACGCCTATTTGATAAGATCTTCTTGACTTTATACTATGCAATGGATATTCTTTATGTATTGCATAATCAGCTTCTCTAGTAACAGTAGAATCATTATACTTTACATTATAATTAGCTATATAATTTAAGCCTGCTACGCCACTGGTTTTTATTAGGTTTCTGTCTTGTTGAAAGTTACCATACATTATTCTATTACCAGACATTTCTTGAGTTTCAGCTCTGTATGGTACATTATCGTAAACTCTTGTAATTTGTTTTTCAGGTAATGTTTTTGTAGGAAGTATAGAATTGTATACATATTTATACATGCCATCTGATGGCATATTTTCGCTACCTCCCGCTAAATTTACTAGCTCTAGCGACTTTACAGATTGTTCGTCAGATTGTTTGTATAGTATTTCTAAACCAGTAATATCGTAATCATAAGCGGGCTGCTGTGAAGGCATTTTAATATAAATATCTATTTGATTAATTTTATTAATCATACCTTTTTCTTGCCCGCTAGTTGTGTCATAAAAAGAAACCTCGCCGCTTTCAGCTATTTCTTTTTCTTCGTCAACACCAATTAAAGCAGACTTTGGCACAAAGCACGTGTTTGTAAACGGGGCCATTGTAGAATATTCTCCGTCAGAAAATCTAAATCTATATGAAAATCTTACAAATTTTTCTTTTAAATAATCTTTATCTATAGACGCTGCAGCAGATTCATTCATGCTTGAAACATCTGAAAACGCCCCGTCAGGCCCTCCCGCAGAGCTATAGGTATAGTCTAGCAGCATAGGTGCAAATATAGGCGCAAACTTAGCTACAGATATCTTATGTTCTGCGTTATAAAAAGCTGGAGTTGTTTTAGCTGTAGATATATTTATTTTTCTTGGCTGGTTTAAGTTATCAGTCCAAAATAATTGATCCTCTATAATATTTACATTATTTATTGGGTGCGTTATAGAAAAATTTAAAAAACTTCCTGTAACTATTTTAGCTGCAGTAGCAGACCCTTTTTCCCAACAATATATAGAGCATAATGCAGTAGATGGTGCGAATGGCACTCCTCCAGGTTGCCCTGGTAAATTATCAAATCCAGGGTAAAAAACTTTATTTATAGAATCGTATTGATCTGATGATATTTGAAAGTCTGTTGTAAAAAATATAATTCTTTTTTTATTATTATCAAAATACGCACCAATAACAGCAGAACCATCTAAAGAACCATCTGAAGAAAAATTTGTTATTTTTTCAAATCCTTTTAATTGCTCAACTGTGCCTGAATCGCTACCTTCTGATTTAGTAACAGAAATATTACCAGCCTCTCTATATTCTCCTTTAGGTATTATCTTATCATCAAGGTCAAGATTCATCTTGCCTTTCAGAAAATTATTATTTAATTTTGGCATTAATGCTTAATTATTTTTGATTTATTCCTGAATACCTGTGTAATTTCTTCTAATTTAATATTAGATAATCTTATTTTAGCATTACGTATTTTAGCTCTTTTTTCTTTTCTTAGCCTATTAATTATATACTCGGGTAAGTTATTTTTAGATGAAGCAATTGCATACAATATATATGAATAAACAGCATCTTCAGCTAGCTTAGGAATTTGCATATCTGCGTCATAAGCAAGCCCATCTGAAATATACTCTAATATTATTACCTTATCAACAAGGTCACTCGAAAAAGAAAGCTTACCTTCTCTTTCATTTATTGTAAAAAATCCATTAAGTTGTGTTGTCTCAGGGTTCGCGCCATATCTTTGACCTACGCCCACACGATTGAATGTAAAATTATCAATGCTAGCGTCCGTAAATTGCTCATCATAGCCGCCTGTTATTTTTTTCATATCAGCCCCACTCCAATTTTCTTCAGTAATTGAAGTCGCTGTTATGTTTTCGCCATAGCTGTCTTGCACAGGAACACCACTCCCGTCCTGCACAGGAACTTCTGTAGGATTCGAAGTTAGTCTTGTAGGATATATAATATGCGCAACCCCTAAATCATCAATCCAAGATGCTTTTACATGATTAACATAATCTTGTGGTATAGGCACAGTTAAATTATTAGGAATAGCAAGCTCTTGTTTTTTAATGCTTTTTAAAACATCATAGCTAAACTCTTGGAGTGCTCGTTTAGCATGAAAAGCTATTTCATTTTTTTTAGCAGACGGCAAAAGTCTGTCAAACCCAACATAGCTAAAATAAAAATTATTGATTACATCCGTTATAGACGTGTACCTATAATTGCCGTATTGCTTTTCTTTTAATGTAACTCTGTAATAACCAATATCCCAGTTACCTACCGTTTTTACAAATATATTTGAATTTTTGCCACCCTCGACTGAGTATTCAATATTAACATCAGTAAATGTTGTATTATTAACGCTAAATTCTAATGTAAAATTGTTTTTATTATAGTCTTCGTTGGAAGGCACCCAAGAATCTGCACTGTAAAGTTTTAATACAGTATCAAATGTAGATATAAATTGACTTACCGATGTAACAACATGAACTGCTTGCTGCCCTGCGTAATATTGTTCGTTTGTTTCTTTTATAAGCGTCATTTATTAAATTTTTTCAGTTTGCTCTTGTTTATTAATTTCATTTGTAGCAGCTTGTATAACTAAAGGATCTTTAATTATAATACCTGAATATGCAAGTATTTTTAGTACAACATCTGAAAACTCAGAATCGCTTAATTCAAAATTATTTGAACCATTAGCAGAATATTCAAAAACACCAGTAGTCGCATTTTGATTATAGCCCCAAATAGGAGCAGATGGATATGTTAAATATTCCATATCTATTGTATCAATACTTTCTGGCAAAACTTTTATTGTATTTTCTGATAAAAAACAATATATAGGAAAATCTTTTGTAGGTTGTGCAAGTGGAGACTGCAGTGTAGAGTAAAATTCTCGTCTTGTTACTTTTTGAATTAAAGGAGCACCAAACGCAGCCGCAAGATCAATTCTGTCTTTATTATTGTTTTCCTGCTGTCTATTTATAGCAGCCAAAGACTCTTCTTTATAAAAATTTTCAAGAATAGAATTATCATTTCCATCAGTATTATCTAATAAAAATACACTATTATTATTAGGATCTACTGAATTTTTAAATATTCTTACATAATCGTAAAACGGTTCTAATTTAGTATAAACATCTTCAGTTTTATTAGCTAAAGTATCATATACTTTATTAAGTCTTGTTTGAATATTTAATTCTTCACAGTAATTATCAAAAATTTGGCGTTGAACCTGATTTGCTACCGCATTAAACTCATCGGGCGTCATGTAACCTCTCTGTTCTTTATTAAGTATTAAAAGAACTGTTCTATATACTGTATTTACGTTTATCGCCATATCTATATTATAATAAGGAGCGGCAACATAACGCTACCGCTCTATATTAGTATTACGCGTTATGCAAACTTTTTTTCTATTGATTTATAAACTTCTACGCCTTCATCTGTTTGCAAGAAGGAAGCAAAAGCTGAATATGGGTTTTCATCAAATGGCACTGTCATTAGCTTTTTGTCATTTGATGCCCAAGAGAAGATTCTCTGGTCCTGCGAAAGTTTAATAATATTTGCTTCTTTTGCTTTAATTGCAAAATTACGAAGCTGAACATTATCATCGTTTGCTAGCTCTAAAAATAGCATTGGATTTCTTTTAGCAAATAAAAGTAAATCTCTCTTCAATTCTTTAGAACTCATTTTTGAAACCGAGCTACCAAGCTCAACCCGAACAATAGCTTCAGCCATATCGACATCCATTGTCATTGCAGCATTAAGAGCTTCTAGTTCTATTTCAATACTTTCAAGCTGATCTTTTGCTTCAACAATAGAATCATGTTCTGTATATCTTTTATTTAAAAATGGGTGATATAAAGAAAGCAGCTTTTGTAATGCTTGCTTTTCTTTGCCTACGAATAAGTGGCCATTCTTAAACATAATATGTCCTAATGTAGCCTCGCCCTTTTGTTCATCAACAAATGGAGAATTTTGATTAGTTGCATATCTAAGCTCTCTTTGTTCATTTTTTTCTGAATCAAACCAAAGCAATGATCTATGTCTAGAATGCCTGGCTGGTACAGTATAAGTTAATGGAGACGAACCTACTAAATAGTAGTGTCTATCTTTAATTTCCCATTGTGGTCCTTTTGGCTCTTTTTTTACAGTTTTAGCCTTAACTATTTCTTGAGGTGCAACCTCAACTGTTTCTTCTGCTGTAGCTTTTTTTGCCATGATATAATATAATAAAAGTTTTAATAAAAGTAAAAATTACCCCCGTAATTAAACGAGGGTAATTTTTTTTAAAGGTAATGCTTATTTCTTCAACAATACGAAGTTGTTAGCACCTTGAACACACAAACATCTTTCTGACAAGAAGTGTACATTCATTGCATCCTCGCTTGAAGTGAATGCTCCACCTACTGAACCTGTAATCCAAGTTTTAAGTCTTCGATCATCAGCTTCAGATGCACGGTAACGTACGTGAAGGAATGGTCGTCGAATGTTAGTACCAAGGATTTGGTCATATACAGTAGAAGTACCAGCTGGAATAAGAACACCATCAATTGAATCTTCGCCCGCAGTATTATAGCTGCTGTCAAATCCACGTGTTGATGCATCATTTAAGTATTTCCAGTCAGTCTTATAGAAATCATAAGAACCTCTGCGGAAGCCAGTGAATCCAAGATTCAAAGCCATTTCTTCAGAGTTTTCAAATATACCATAAGCAGATCCAGATCCAGTATTTCCACCGTTTAGCCCTGCAAGCATATCATCAAAAGCTAGATTGGTAGTACGATCTAAGAAAAGCATGTTTTCTTCAATTGCACCTTGCCCGTCTAGGTTTTTAAGGATTTCATCAAAAGAATCTAATGTAGCAGGAAAAGCTGAATATACATTTCCACGGCTATTAAGCGCAGCGAAAAGTCCTTCAGTACCTTTTACATTTTGTTTGTAAGCGGAAATAGAACCTGCAGTATCAGTTGCTACATCAGATTTTTCAGCCTCAACCATTGTCATCTCTAAGTAATCTTGATAACGTAGACGTGTTTCTGATTCAGCTTTTAGATACCATAGATATCCAGAAGTTCCGTCTTCAGTAGCAACTTCAACCCATCCAATCTGAGCAGTGTCAGAACCATTAATACCATAATGATCTTTAATGATAATAGGTGAATTATTAAACTGAGTAAACTCAGGCTCTACTGAACCTTCCATTCCAGAAGTTCCTTTTCCAAATTCAGAACCAAATACAAATACTTTTAAAGCATCTGCAGCGACGAGAGCAGCTGTCCATGTTGCTGACCCAAACGGGTGAGCTTCAACGGTAGTACCTGTAACAGCGCTTACAAAAGCTTTTTGCTCAGTACCTGTGTCAGGATCAAGAACAACAATCAATGCATTCTTACGAATTGCATGGTGTTTTCCAGTGCCTCCAACAATACTAGATCCTCCAGTGGCGTTGTCTCCAATAACTACAGTAGCAGCATCAGCGGCTGCAATTGTACATGCGTTATACGAAATGTGTAAACGATTTTGCTCAGACCAAATTACTTGATCGGAACTCATCGGCATCTCAGCTCCTACCATTTGAAGAAATCCAGAAAGCGTACGGTTTCCGTATCGCTCTACTTCAGCTTCATAAATTTCAGGTAGATATTGTTGAGAAAAGTCATTACCAGCACCACTTGTAAAATCAAGATAGTTTGAAGTGCCGGTTTGTTTTGCGGCCGTTGGGATCAACGAGCCGTACAAAGGTGATAATGCCATTTTTTATAAATTTTAAGTTTTAACGTTTTGTTTTAATTTTAAGTCTTGAAGAATCCGCACCGCTAACAGATTTGACCCTATAGCCATTAACAAACACATCGCCGCTTTGCGTTGATCGTGGTTCATTGCTAATATTTTTTGATTTAGCTGTTAAATCACGAACTGCGTCAGCACGACCCTGTTCATAAAAATGGTTTATAATACGGTCAGGATTGTTAGCTACGTATAAAGCTTTATGATATCCACTTAAATCTGACACTTCACCTTTGTCATTCAAGAACTTCTTGATAAAGTTACTTATATCTGATTGTTGATTTGCGACTGAAGAATTATCTTTTAGTCCGTACCTAAATTGTTTTTCACCGAGCTTAAAATCAAAACCTTTGAAATCGTCGTTGAAATAATTTTTTGTACGTCCTTGAAAATCGTTAGTTCGCTGCTTTATAGTTTGCTGTTCTTCATTGTATCGATTGAAAAAGTCAACTGCATTTTGTTGTTCCTGAGTTACGCCCGGTCTCAACTTGATCTCGTCGTAATATTTATCTTTCAGTCCCTCTAAAAAACCTTTAGCTTTCGCAACTTCTTCTTTATACGCAATTTTTTTCTTACGTATATCTTTTTGATCATCAAGCTCTTCATCCCATGTAAAGTCTTCTAAAAGAATACTCACATCTTCGGAATCTAGATGAGGTTTGTTTTGGCGGTAATATTCCCGCAAAAGTGTATTGTTATCTATATTAGAGTAATCTGCATTTAATCTTACATAATCTTCTAATGTTCCACCGGTTTCACTCATAAAGTCCACAACTTTTTGAATGTTTTCCGGTAATGGTTCGGCAGTGTCTTGCAACCCCTGCACTGCATCCTCAACCTGCTCTTGCAAGGTTTCAGTTTGCTTTTGAACCTCTTCTTCTGTTACTTCTTGTATTACAGGTGTGTCCTCTACCGTTTCTTCGGGCTGCCGTACTTCTTCAACCACTTCTTCGCTACCTTGCGAGTTTCCGGATTCTTCGATAGGAGCATCGCCCTCATCTGCTGTACTGACTTGAACGGCATCTTCTTGTTCTGTTTTTTCGGTAATGTCTACCTTAATGGTATCACCTGTTTCTTGAGTTTCTTCCGGCTTTTGAGACAAATCTACTTTAATAGTTTCAGGTGTTTCAGAAAGCTTTTTCATTTTTCGAGGTTTAACTTTAAATGCTCCCTCTTGCTTGACTGTTTCTGTCATGATAAAATATTATAAAATTAATAAAAATTACTTAGGTTCAAATTGTCCTAAGTCAAAACCGCCTAACACATCAAATCCGGCAGATTCAAAGTTTTTTGGCAGTGTATCGTTTTTTCGCTGATCAATTAATTCTGATTGTTGTGTTGCTTGTATTTTAGTGCGCTCGTCTTTTCTGTCTTCTTTGTAAGCTTCTTTATTTTTTAAAGAATCAGATTGAGCTTGCGTTAGTTTAATATTATACATAAATTCCTCCGCCATTAATTCCTTTTTAATAGTAGCTTCTTCCCTTAGCTTTTGTATTTCTAATTGTAATTTACTATTTTCAATTTGAATCTTTGTTTCAGCTATTACTTGCTGTTTTTGAGCTTCTGCCAACGCGGCTTTTTCTGCTGTTTGAGCGTTTGCCTGAGCTTGAGCTTGTATGTTTGCTTGTTGAGCTTTTTGATCTTGCTCTTGTTTTTGCTTGCGTTTTTGCTTTAATAATTTATTCGCTAGCTTTATATTTTTAACGTCTCGTATTTCAATAGCATCTTCTAAATATAATTGGTTAGCCTGTAAAGCTATTTGAATATTTTTTTCTAATATTTGTTTATCTTCTTCATCCGGCTCCATTTCCATAAATATACCAAAATCAAAAACATTTTTATCTGCTATTTCAGATAAAGTAGCGACATTATATACAGATATAGAATCTATTAAAGCCTGTTTGGTTAACGGAAATTGCAAAGCATCACCAACTCGTAAGGATATTTTTTCACAAGTATCTAATGTTATAGCCATCATGGCTCTTAGAATGTGCCTAGTAGCTGTATTGCTATTCGCGGCTGCTAATTTTTGCAAGCCTACTAAAGCATTTTTATCTGGCTGACTGCCATCGCGAGCTTCGTTTAAGCCTGTTGCATCCCTTATCATTTGTAAATAGTATTGATACGTATTTATTAATGAATTAATTTTAGCCTGACCGTTTGAAGTTTGTAACTCTTGAATAGGCACCTTACCAGGATTCATATCGCCATCTTGCGTAAATGACCGCCCTACTATGCTACCAGTTTGGAAATACATGTTCAATGCTTCTGCTGGATTATAGTTTGTGCCATTGCCCAAATCTACCTCAGCAAGCCCATCAACATCTACATAAACACCGTCTGGAACAATTCTAGACATTACCTGCTGCAGTTTTAAATGTGTAATCTGTATCATATCAGCAAAACCCATCATTCTGCTAACTAATGAATTTATTTTACCTTTATAAATTTTAGGTGCTACAATACTGTAATTCATTTTAACCTTGGCTGTGTTCGACACTGGGCGCGTCATGTTTTCAGCCATTTGCCAAGATAACATCTTTTCCTTGCCTAATACCTTTGCTCCGCTATATAAGACCTCTATTGTTCTTTCTATTCTTTCAAAGTTATCATTTGAAGGCGGGTTAAACGTATCAGGTTTTTCTAAAGCTTTTTGTAAACCTTGATCTGTTTCTTTTATTTTAAAAACCTGCTTATTAAAAGTTTTGTATTCAAAGTATAATACACTTATCGTATTGTTATCATTTTGCCCGTAATAGTTTCTTAAATAATCATTATTACCAGGGTATTTTTGTATTTCTGCTAAATCAGATTCGGTAAGATAGGGAAATTGTTTTGCTAAATCAGATAATAAAATCTGTTTTACTTCGCCAACATAATATAAATCATCAAAATTAGGATCTTCTGTGTAAGAATAAACTAGATTAGCAGGATCAACATATTCTATCTTTACACCCTCTGATTTATTAAAAGAAGTTTTTGAAACGCCAATACCTAAAACAACTAAATCTTCAACAATTCTTTTTTCTATATAATTATATTTGTTGTTGTCTAATACGTTATTTATAACTTCTTCTTGCGCAATTTCTACAGCGTCTTTATAGCTCAATTGCATATGTAACTCAACCTCCTCCTTATTGGAAGGAAGAGTGTCTTGGTTCATACCTGAAGAAAAGAAATTAGAATTAAAATCGTTATTAGCTTCTAATATTTCGTTTGCGCTAAACATATCAGTTAGAATGTTTTGCGTATACTGCGTTCTTTTTTGAGTAGAATAAGGGTCTTGTGCATATGCATTTAAAGAATAACCTTTATCTGTCATGCCGTTAACAACTATGTCCACGAACTTTGGTATAACAGGTATCGGCTTCCAGTCTAAATTAAGATAAGACAGATCGCCATTAATAGATAGTTCGTCTTTATATTTTTGTATAGATTGTTCACCTCTAGCATATAGTCTTCTTGTATGGTATTGTTGGAAATTTGCAGTAAATCTATCGCCGCCACGGTTATTTCTAAACCATTCACCTTCAATAGCTCTAGCAACTTGTAGGCCGTACTCTAAAGTCTGCTTTTCCTCATTAGGTACCACCTGATCGGGAAACGAGCTGTTGTAATTAGTATTAACCATTTATTATATTATTTTTGAACTATATCCTTTATTGTTATATTTTTTAAAACTTAGGGGCACAGACTTAATTGCTTTTTCAGCAGATGGTCTATACCTGTTCTTATTACAAGCCATAATAGCTAATCCAGAACTAATTGTTGCGTCAAATTTTGTTCTATTGTTTATATTAAATCCAGCCCAGTCTTCTAGCGTTTTTTGAAAATAGGTATCACCATATACACCTTCGGCAACTTGGCCAACATAATTTTCTATATAACTTTCTATTGCTGCAGCGTGCGCTTGCTTAATGTCTTCAGACGAGTTTGGTATACCGCCTATATCTTTTTCTGTAACAGAAAGCTTATTCCAAAGCTTATCTGGTCGGTTCATTGAGAACCCTCTATAGCCTCTTCTTTTTAAATAATATAATAGTCGAGGTTTATTATTTTCGCATAATAGCGGCATTCCGTAAAACGCTAATGCCATAAGTACATCTTCAAAAAATATTTCAGCTGTTTGAGGCCGTGCAATATATTCTAAAAAAAACATATTAGGTGGCGCATCTTCCATGCTGAATTTTGTTAAACCATGCAAAGACCCCTTTGATCCTCTTTTGTCAACTGTTCCTGATATATCATATGAGTCACAACCGAAAGCACCAATGTGCTCATTACCTGGGTATTTCACACCATTCTTTACTATTACACAGTTTTGTAATTTTTTAGGAGGCACCCAAGATACTTTAAATCTTCCATTAGTATTTGGCGCAAATATTACATTGCTATCTTGTTCTCCACCTTCCCATTGAAAATTGCCTTGTGTAACCTGCATGCCATTTTGAACCTCCTCGTTATAATCTATCTGTTCGTAGATCTTAGTCAGATTGAATAAAGACTCTTTTGCTTCATCTCTAAAAGCGTGCTGCTCTGTTCTTGGAAATTGTCTGTAATATTCGTTTAAGCCGTCCTGGTCATTTTTAAGACCATCAACTTCATTTTGCCAATGCTCAATTACCCCTTGGTCAATAAGCTCTCCATATGGCCCTTCAACTGGTTCTTCTGGTGTATCGAAGACAGGGTTTCCATAAGTATCAATGAATCCTTCGTAGTTCCACTCCATAGGTATAAACAAAGAATATAATCCCGAGCTAGTCTGTCCATTGCGGTTTCGTTTAGTAACGTTTGAATTCTCGTATAACTTTTTGAAATTTGCTCCACCTTTGTCTAATGCATTTGAAGTCGAGCCCATCATACACTTACCTACAATTCTAGACCCTAATCTAAGTGTTGTTTTTGTAACTCGCCAGTTATTTAAAATGTTGTCCGGCCTCTCCCATTTGCCCGATTCGTCGTGTACGAGGAGTTTGAGCTTTTCACCGTCATACGAGTTGTCCCCCGTGTTCTTCCAGTCGATTGTTGTATCGAGCCCTTCGAGCTCCTCCGGCTTTTCACCTTGATCAAGTTTTCTTCTGGTAAGCTTCGACGCTGGTACTCTGTAGGCAAGCTCTGTTTTTGGGCGGTCCATACCGTCTTGTATGGGTTTGAAAAAGAATGGGTAGTTGACGGATATCGGTACAACCTTATCGGTGAACATTTTTTTAGCGTCAGCCCCGGACTTGGACAATATACCGAACCGTGAGTCGGATGATATTGTAGCCATGTTAACAGTTTCTCCCGATGCCATGAATGAAAATCCAGATCGTCTGTTCTTAAGATAGCACATTCCGTAGCAACGCGGGTCAGCTTTGCACGCTTCCCAGAATATAAAGAAAAGCCTATTTGACTCTCTGAAATCGGCTGCGCCAACATCAATTTTACTCCACTGCAAGTACATGTAATGAGTGCCAGTAATATAAGTAGGATTGCCTTTGTTAACGAATGAAAACCCCTGGTCACGGCGTTTAAACTCTTCGTCAATATAGTCATAATATTTTTCTTTAAAGTATTCAGGCATTTGGTTCCACTCAAATACACTTTTTATTTTTTCAAGTTCTTTAGGGTAGTCTATTTGATTCCACGTATTTTTTTTAAATTTATACGGATCAGATATTTTTGGTAAAGCTATCTTAAGATTTTGTATGCTATACACATCTCCAATCTCACCGGTCTTACTTATAACTACAACATCACTTTCTTTATCGTAGCCGTATTTCCATTGCTTATACCTATTTTTTTTATTAAGAACTTTCTTGCTTATATAATCGGGCAGAACTTCAAACAGCGTCTGTGCATAATTCATTTTGATCTACCTTCTGCAAAGCCTTTAAATGATTTAGCTTTAGCCGCTTGATTCTCACCTTCTAATAATGATCTTTCTTCGTCTATGCGTGTTAATATTTCAAACGCATCAAAGATTGCTAACTTTTTAGTGGCCGCGGCATTCTTAAGTCTGTCAGCTGAAAGGTCGTCTTCAGTGTCTGTTATAATCTGTTCTTCAGCAACGCGAATTAATTCATTAACCGCTTTTTGCCCAGCTCGGATTATATTCTTCTTCGTGTCCTTTACGTTCATACTTAATAGCTATATCATTTGATTTCATACAATAAAGACGCTCATCGTCTATAATAAATTCCCATTCGCTACTAGGCGTAAAGCCAACCAAGTCGCCTGGGTTAATTTGAAGTGCTTCTAGCACGTTATTACTATACTTTAGTATACCAATATGCTTTTGCTCTTTTTCGTTTGAATATGAGCTTGTTTCTTTAATAGGCTTTATAAAGCATCTATTATTAATCATAACCCAATTGTTATTTTTTTTATACCCATAAACTTGGTCTACGTTAACGAAATACATATTATCTTTAAAATACATACTTCCATTCTTTTCGGCTCCTTTCATGTCATACCATCTTCTAAATATATTGTGATGTATTAAAACGGTATCACCTATATTTATATTGGTATTAAACGCTGCTGGAGTCGAAATGACTATAGCTTCTTTGTTTATGTGACGAAAGCTTTCTATACTTGTATTTAGTAGTAGGCTAGTGTCGCCTACCTTTTTAGTATTATTGTATCTTTCGCCTTTGGGTTTAACTATAAATTGGTATAATGATTTCATTAGTACTCAAGATCGTACTCAACGGAGATTGCCATGTTAGAGTTAAATTTCTTCCATGGCAAAACCTCTGAGTTTTTCTTAATATAGATATTGTACGAAGCATCCTCGCCCTCAAATAGTATGGCAGATATTTCATGTCCACCATACACTTGCTGACCTACTGAATAATGCATTGCGTCATTCTTATAGTCTGACCCAATACTAATCTTCCTTATCAGCTTCATTTTCCTCTATTTTAGAATATTCGCCTGTTTGTAAATTAATGTTAACAGGCCCATATTCTTTTTCAAGCTCAGCTTTGAACTCTTCAGTCTCTTGATTTACACCTGCAATTTCGTGAAGCAGTGCGTGTTTCTGAGACTCTACGATACCAATCTTGTTTAGTAATGAATTTAATGCAGTTTGTTGCTTATGTAACTTTTCTAACTGCTCATCTGTAATTTTCGACATTTGATTTAATTTAATTGTTATTGTTGGATTTTTTTGATTTTTCCCACGTGCGCCCAACAAAATACGCACCGTATACTGTTATTAATAATGATTGAAAAATTGGGATATAATCTTCCGCTACTACAAATCCACCTACATTACCATCCGCAAATGCTAGAATAGTAAATATAGATGTAAGATACACCAGCACAAGTGGCCGAATGTTTTTAGATAAAAATGAATCTGATTCCATATCCATTTTCCATCTTTCAGTCACCTGTGTCTGTGCGTCTTGATCTGCTTTTTCCAATAACTCTTGAATCTTTTGTTTAGCAGCTAATCTTTCTTCATCTGTAGTTGTAAGTTTATCAATTACATTACCTACGTCTTTAATTATACCACCTGATAAAAGACTTAAAAGTTTTTTCATTAAATAATTTTTTTAGTAAATAATTTTAAAGCCAGCTTGTAAGCCCAACCTAAAAATAAAAAAATAGTGCTAAATCCTAAAACATATGCCATTATATCATAATGATTTTGTCCCATATAAAATAGCTTTGTGTTAAATAAATTTAAAATAACACTGCATGTGATAAATATAAATAAAATTAAAATGGTTACTTTTTTCATTGTTTAAAAAATTAATTAACGCATAAATGTAGGCTTTTGAATATTTTTATCTTTTAAAGATCCAGGGTTATTTCTTTTAGATTTTTTACCTATCCCAAATATATTACCATAGCCAGAGTCGTCAAAAGCATTTGCTGCGCTAAAATATGTTTCGCCTTTTGCCACACGATCCCTAGAAATGTCATAATTTTTTTGCTCCGCATTCTTTACTAGTTGCATATTAAGTCTGTCTTTTCTTGATGTTGCAGCTGAGATTCTTTTAGGATCAGGAGCTATCATGTCTAACGCCTGATAACCTACGTCTTTTACAAGTTGCCCTGCAGTATTAAGAATTTTTTTACCAGTACTGATTTCAGGCTTTTTTTTCTTTAGGTTTGCACCCCTCATCATTAAGCCAGATTCGCTATCTTTAAGCATAAGTCCGGCTGCTTTGTTTTTCATTTGCCCTTTTAGTACACTCATGGGCGATTGTTTGTATGCCATTTGTTTGTTTTTAATTATTATTATTATTACCTATTTTTTACTTTTTTGACTTATTATAAGCTTCTTTTTCCCAAGGTAAATTTTTATCACCTTCTTTAATGCTAGATCTAGGTATTATTCTACCCATCCAATATATATTTTTATCATCATAATCAAGATCACCTCTGCGCATTTGATCTATATGCACTCTTTCATGCTTAATAACATCTTTAGCTTCTAATGGCGATAAATTCTCATCTACTATTATTGTGCCGTTATTATTAGCTTTGCCTAAAACCCCCTCTTCCATGTCTACATAGTACACCGGAGTTTCATCCATTTTAAATGGAGCAGATTTCATTTTAAAAGCCATAATTTATTTTTTAGCGTATGGTACAACTTTATTAAGATATGCTTGACGCTCTTTACAACCGCAACCACCTGGTATATTTAAACCATTAGCAACTTGTTCTGCAAACTTATCTATGCCTGTAGCTTTAGTAGCGCGCGCTATAGTATCACCTAAGCCTCTATCTTTCATTACTTAAGATCTTCTACTGATTTAATTGTTTTAGCATCTGGATAATCTTTTTTATATTGCTCCATTGCATAATCCATATTACTTTTACCTCCGGCATAAGCTTTTTGGGAGCTTAACAACATACCACCTACACCAAAAGCTGTAGACACAGCCTTTTGCCCAAATGATTTTAACGCTTGCTTAATACCTTGCTTTGCCGCAAATTTTCCTACTTTTTTTGTTTTTTCCACTGCATCAGTTTGCATTAATGGACTTGTAAACCTTGAAGGTGTACAGTGTTTTGATGTAAACGGTTTATATTTCATATTAGCAATTCCATTTTCTTCGTGCAGCTCTGCCTCTTTCAGACTTCCATCCTTTAGATCGTGCACAAAATGATTTTCTGCGTTTCCACGCTTTACTTCCTTTTTTAAGCTTTGATGGATCCCTTGTTACAGCAGTTGATAGTGTGCTGCCCGGGTTATCTTTACGATATTTCTTTACGCCTTTTTCTGTCATACCACCCCCGGCATCTGAACCAGTACCGCCATCTTTTTTCACTTCAGCGTAATAGCCTTTAGATTTCTTCCTAGATGGAGCATCGCCTTTTTTAGTGAACGGTGAGCTGTGCTGAACGTACATAATTATTGTTTTGCTCGTTGTGTAATAGGTGGGTTTAAGTCATAAGACTTGCAAGGGTATTTTTTAATTTGCATACCGTTTGCACCTGAACTACTACCTTTTCCCATAGGGAAACCTGATGTATCGATAGGTCCGTCCCATACGTGAGACTCTCCTACTATTCCGCCTTTTAATGGTTGTTTTTTCATAATTATTTATTTATTCTTTATAACCTTCTGTTCTAGCTTTTATAACGTCAGCTTGTGTAATTTTGCCATCGCCTGTTTGATCTTTCATAAACAAAGGTGCATTCATACCGCCTGCTGCATATTGACGCATTTCAGGTGACCCTGCCATACCTTGTATATTTTGCTGAACTTGAGGTGTAAACCCTCCGCCCATTGGTGCCATTTGAGGAGGTACCATTGTTGTTTGCATTGGCTGCCCTGTCATAGGATCTATTTGAGGATTACCCAAACGCATTATTGGATTTTTTGTATAAGCCATAGCTATCTTTCTTTATCGTTATTTATTCTTTTTATCGCAACCTGAAGCATCCTGTCTGTATACGCTTTACTTTTAATTACACTTTGTGTTGTGCTGCTGGGGATATCTTCTTCACCTGTAAGTATTCTATAAACACGAGCTAATAGCTGTGTTGCTTTTAAAGATACTTTATATAGACTGCCTTTGCTGTCTGATTTGTTACCTCTTCGCCATAATACTATCCAGCCTTCTTTTAGAAGTCGTGAGAACCTATTATTATCCCAGCTGTATGCATATGTATTAAGTTTAAAATCTTTTTTGCTAAAAAAGCCTTGACAGTCTAAAAATAAAAGAAGCTCCAGATCTGCGTCTTTTATTCCGTAATTTCTGCACGCCCATCTTCTAACTATACGGTAGTGCTTTAACACGTTTGAGTCACGCAAATCTGAAGCCCTTATTGTTTTCATAATATAACGACTACATCCTGCGCTTTAATTACATTGTATACTTTATTTTCAAGTTCAATGGAATGGCCGGCGTGCCTATCATAATAAATAGCATCGCCAGCCTTTATTCCAACTATATCGGCGCCCGCTGATATTACGCTTGCTTTTGCGTATCTTATATCTTCACGGGCATTTTCTGCAATTAGCAGACCGCCTTCTGTTTTTTGTGAACCTTGTTTTTCTTTTTCTACTATTAAGTAATGCCCGATTGCTTTCATAACTGTTCTACTCTAACGTTATTAATTACACAATCGGTTGATATGATTGTTGTGGCTACTGAAGCCGCGTTCCGAAGAGCGCTTTTAGTAACAAGTAGCGGGTCGATAATTCCAGATTTAATCATATTCACCATACCCCCTGTAACAACATTTAACCCTTTGCCTTTAATAGTAGGCTCTTCAAATTCTTCAATACCTGCATTGCTAAGTATCGTATAGAAAGGCGCTTTAATTGATTTATAAAATAGTTCTTCGCCTTTACTGACAGCTTTTATTTTCTGTGCAGCATTTAAAAGGGCTATTCCACCACCTGGTACTATACCTTCTTTAATCGCGGCTTTTGTAGCACATATAGCGTCTTCAACTCTATCACGCTTTTCTTTTAACTCAACTTC
>Ga0181390_1000150_pt1 | contig 28704 bp, 43 predicted proteins | sample 13SPOviralmetaG_FD_130085 | JGI IMG/M metagenome (GOLD analysis project Ga0181390, IMG submission 130085) | Marine viral communities from the oligotrophic San Pedro Time Series (SPOT) site, San Pedro Channel, CA, USA - 13 SPOT_SRF_2010-07-21 | ecosystem: Environmental > Aquatic > Marine > Strait...
CTGTATCAGGGAAAAAATTACACGTTGATGGGGGCATGTCTGTTGGGGCCTCTTCAGACGCCACCGCCATGCCTGCAAATGGAATCTATAGCGCCGGAAATATACACATTGCTGGCGCTACCTATGGAGGTCTTTCTATTGGAGAGGCGAACACTAACTATGAAGGGTGGGATAGACAGTTAAACGTTCACGGCACAGGACATGCAAGAATTCATGTAAAGACAGCAAATGTACGAATGGGTATCTACGCACATGATAGTTGGCACGGGGGTACGATGGGGCATGTTGGTACATATACCAATCATCAATTATCATTTGTTTGCAATGCTACTCAAAGAGCTGTTCTTACTACTGCCGGTTCTCTATCTACTGATGTTCAAGGAACTCTTTGGGGGGCGGCTAACGACGGCTCTGGCTCAGCTTTAGATGCTGATACAGTAGATGGAATACAAGGTGCTAGCCTTCTAAGAAGTGACGCCGATGATACAGTTAGTGCAGGTGTAACATATAGCTGGAATGCTACAAACACGGCTGGACTAGTATTTACCAATAGTAGTTATGCCAAAAGTTTGCATATCGGCGGGTGGAGCTCGTCTAATACTGCAGGAGTTTCCAGAATAAGAAACTCAAATGACAATCTTCACATAGATGCAGGATCTGCAGGTCATATATATTTGAATCATTATTGCACCGGGGTAGTTCATATTCGAGGTAATGTAGCGTGGCATGCTGGTAACGACGGCTCGGGCTCTGGTCTTGATGCTGATTTACTTGATGGAATGCAAGGTGCTAGTCTTCTAAGAAGTGATGCCGACGACACGATTACAGGACGAATATCAGTAGGAAGCACGAGTCTTAGAAGGGCCGGTATGTACGGACTTTATGACTCTTATAAGATAGGGCACATCTGGTCAATGGGAACGCAATACCTGATAGCTCAAAATGGGTCTAGTTTTGGAAATTTATACGGCGCTGCTTATACCTACCATAACCGTGTTTACACTAGTAATACAATGGGTGGGTATCATCAGATGGTTTGGTGCGAAAACGGGATTCCAAGATGTGCATTAGGTCGTAACGTTTGGACTTCTGGAAACGTTACTGCTTATTCTGATATTCGTGTAAAAGAAAATTTAGAAATTATTCCAAATGCTCTGGAGAAAGTTAGGAAGTTAAACGGATACACCTTTGATAGAACTGATGTGGAACTTCCAAGACAGACAGGTGTAATCGCTCAAGAAGTATTAGCAGTACTACCTGAAGCAGTTACGGGGTCAGAAGACTCTCATTACAACGTAGCTTATGGTAATATGGTAGGCTTATTAATAGAAGCAATCAAGGAGCAACAAGCTCAAATCGAAGAACTCAAGGAGAAAATAAAATGACAGTAACATATACTTATAACGCACCAGAGGGTGAAGATAAATCTGTAGACGTAACTTTTACAGACGGTACAATTACACATCCTCGTGCAGTAAACGCAGTTTTTGCTGAAGGTGTTTATGACGCAGAAGCTACAGAAACTCGCGTATCAGAAGTAGCCTTGGGCGTGACACATAAAATTGCAGTTGGAGTTATTACTGCAGAAGACCCCGCTGAGGCCCCGGAGTAGTAAACTATGGCTCTACCTAGTAGCGGAGTACTTAGCCTCAATGCCATACATATAGAAGCGGGTGGTTCTAGTGGCACACTAGCTACTATTAATGATACGGATATTCGTGGATTAATAGGCAAGGGCTCTGGAGCTGTTATGTCATTTAGTGAGTGGTATGGAGCTAGTAGTTCTGTACCCTTTGACATTAGAGTGTATGGAGGAGCAGGAGGAGATTTAAACTATCAAGGAGGGTATGGAGGTTATACTAGACTTTTGGGTAGCGTGGCCGGAGGTACAGTAATCCGAATCGTATCTGGAAGCTTAGGAGGTAATCCAACCCAACCTTCGGGGCGGATCGCGGATCGTCAACCTGGGGGAGGTGCCGCATCAAACGCAAAAATAGGGGGAACTCTTGTTGCTATTGGAGGGGGTGGTGGAGGTTCCTCGTATTGGTCTGTAGGTGGTGCAGGTGGTGCAGCCAATGTAGGGGGCGGTAATGGAGTTGACGGATTTGGCGGTGCAGGTACCGCTGGAGGAGGTTCAGGAGGTTCAGGAGGTTCTGGAGGTGTTGGTAATAGGCACTCGGGCTCAAATGGAAGTTCACAGGCAGGTGGTACAGGCTCCGGAGTAGGAACAACCAATGCTGCGAGAGGGCTAAATGCGGATGGATATAATGGAGGCCTCGGAGGAGATGATGCTCCACATGGTGATGCTGGCGGTGGTGGCGGTGGCGGTGGCTATGGCGGTGGCGGTGGCGGTGGCACTGGTAACTCCGGTAGTGGTAGTAGCGGTGGAGGTGGTGGAGGGTATGTACGAACCTCTACAAATAACTCAGCTATATGGACGTATAGCTCATCCTCAGGTAGCGTGGGCAACCGTAATGCAACGGGCTTAGCTAGATTATATATAAACGGAACACGAGTAGTTAATATAAGTGGCAATTCTTCCACTAATTATACTGTTTAAAAAAGGAAAACTATGAATTATTCTTATGAAATTTTAAATGCAGAACCTCAGCATAAGTTTTTATCTGTTCGATACTTTGCAGAAGGCCGGGACAATTTTTTTAAAAACTTTAACCCAGAAGATTGGTCATCTGCCGAAGCTTTAGTAGAGATTATTGAAAACTTTGCTCCTTATGTAATTAGACATTGGACATATCAGGAGTCTGCAGAGGTCTCAAGCCCCCTAGCTATAGGAGATATTAATACTTCCTCTGCAGAGGCTCTTACAGAGATTATCTATACTACTGCGGATATGCCTGAGTTTAATAATATGACACATTGGCCAGAGCGAAATGAGGAGCCCGACTCAAATAATGTCTACCAATGGACTCTGCATGAGCATACTCTAGAAGTTAAGGCAGATATAGCAAGAGAGGTAAGAAATGAGAAAATTCAACATACTGATTATCTTGCTATGGCAGACCAAACTCTTTCTGCTGAAATGGTGGCCTATAGACAAGCTCTAAGAGATGTTCCGGAACAAGAAGGATTTCCCACAAATATAGTGTGGCCCACAAAACCAGAGTAATAAAAAGGGGCCTTGCAGCCCCTTTAGTCTTTATACTTCTTCAGCTTCTTCAGCTTCCGCCTCTGGCGTTACCTGAGGCCCCGCTTGCTGTTGAATCTTTTGAATAACTCCCATACTTGCTTTTGCTGGAAGCTCTCCTAATCCTCCAAGAACCATATTGATTTCTTCGAGAGATAAGTCGAGATTAATGTTTTCATTTGCCATAATAGAAATTCCTATTTAAATATATCTTGCCAGTTTCCGGTAGTACTCGCGCGTGCATACTCGGTGGCTCTGTTTTCAAAAAAGTTAGTGTGCTCTACCCCATTTAACATATAGTCAAGCCAGGGTAGAGGGTTTGTCTCACTTCCAAAAATTTTCTTCATTCCCAACCCTAGAAGTCTTCGATCTGCAATATAGCGAATATACTCTTTTACTTCTTCAGCTTTCAAATCAGGCACTTCAGCACCTGCAAAACAAAGGTCAATAAAAGCATCTTCTAGTTCTACTGTTCGCTCTGCTGCACAATAGATTTCATACTTTAGATCATCATTCCATAATTGGGGGTTTTCATGAATAAAGGTGCGGAATAGCTGTGACATGCCTTCTACGTGAAGTGTTTCATCACGAATCGACCATGTAACAATCTGCCCCATACCTTTCATCAAGTTATGTCTTGGGTAGTTTAACAAGATTGCAAAGCTACTAAACAATTGAACTCCTTCTGTAAATCCAGAGTAAATCGCCATAGTTTTTGCAATATTCATTGGAGTATCCATTCCAAAATTGGAAAGATGCTCATGCTTATCCATCATTGCTTTATGCTCAAAAAACTTTTGGTACTCATCGTCCCCAAAGCCAAGAGTTTCTAACAGTAGTGAATAAGCTTCTTGATGCACTGCTTCCATTGCTGCAAAAGCAACTAGCATCATTCTTACTTCAGGCTGCTTAAATGTTGGTAGATAGTGTTTTGCATACCCACAGCAAACATCTACATCAGCCTGTGTAAAGAATCTAAAAATTTGGTTAATAAGTCGACGGTTCTCTGGAGTCAACCTATCTCGGTAATCCCTCAGATCATCTGCAAGATTAACTTCATCAGGAAGCCAGTGCATATGCTGTTGAGTTTTATAGTGCTCAAAAGCCCAAGGATAATTAAAAGGCTTGTAATACTCTCGTTCTGTCAATAAATTCATTCAACACTCTCTAAGACTTCTTTCAAGTCGCTGTATCCCCCAATCCAAGTATCTCCCAATAAAATTTGGGGTACTGTACGTGCACTTGGGAATAATTTACTAAAAGCTACCATATCTTCTGCTGCGTCTATATACTCTGTTTCCATTCCTTTAGACTCTGATAGCTGTTTTGCTAAGTGACAAAATTTACATTCGTCGGTTCCGTATATTGTTATTTTATCCTTCACAAGCAAGGCATCCTTCTTCGTCTATACTTTCAAATATGTACTGTCTTAACGCTTCGTCTGATACATTCTCAGCTCTTTTATACGCTTCACTTCGTAGATAGTATAGAGTTTTTACTTTCTTTTTCCATGCCATCATATGTACTGCATGAAGTTCTTGCTTAGATACATTTGAAGGAAAAAATACGTTTAAAGACTGACTTTGACAGATATGTTCTTGTCTATCGGCTGCAAAATCAATAACCCATCGCTGGTCAATCTCAACTGCGGTTTTGAAGACGTCTTTTGTATAGTCGTCCAAAAACTCAATATGCTGTACTGAACCGCCGTTTGTAACAATACTCTTCCATACTTCATCTGTATCCTCTCCTAATTCTTGCAGAACATGCTCTAGATATTCATTCTTTTGAAGGCTTGAGCCACTCTTGGTTTTCTGAGTATATGCATTAGCCCTGTAAGGCTCAATACTAGGACTAGTATTACCGCAAATAATACTGCTACTAGCATTAGGAGCGACAGCAAGTAGATGAACATTACGAACTCCATAACCCTTTGCATCAGGAGCTTCGCCCCGCTCTTCAGCCAATTTACGAGTTGCATTTACTGCCTCCGATTTTATGTGCTTAAACATCCTCATATTTGCACTTTTTGCCATTGCACCTTCAAAAGGCAAATGATGCCTCTGTAGATACGCATGAAATCCCATAGCTCCCAGGCCAATACTGCGCTCTTGCATAGCACTGTAGGCAGCTCTCCATAGCTCACGAGGAGCACTTTCGACAAAGTAGCTTATTACATTGTCTAGCATTGCTACTAAGTCAGGAATAAAGTTCTCATCGTGCTGCCACTCATCAAATTCTTCCAAATTTACACTTGAAAGACAGCATACAGCAGTTCTGTCCTCAGATGTAACTAACGTAATTTCGCTACAAAGATTTGAATGATGCACTTGCAGTCCTAAGTCTTTTTGGCACTGAGGAAGACCTTCTTGTACAGTATCTCCAAACATAAGATAAGGCTCTCCAGTTTCTACTCGATTCTGAATAAGCTTTACCCAAAGTGTTTTTGCGGATATAGTTTTTACAACTCTGCCCGAATGTGGGTCAATTAAGTCCCAAGAATCATCAAATGCTTCTTCTCTCGTTGCAGCTTCTATTAGCTCCATAAATGCATCTGGAATAACTACTCCATGATGTAGATTTACAGACTTACGATTAATATCTCCACCTGTAGGCTTACGAACATCTAAAAACTCTTCAATCTCTGGGTGGGACATATCAAGATAAGCAGCATAGCTTCCTCGACGTGTTACACCTTGAGAGAATGCCAGCATTTCTGCATCCACTACTTTCATAAAAGGAATAACGCCAGTACTTTCGGAGCCATTGCTCGTTGACGAGCCTACACTCCTGATTGCGTTCCAACAACCACCTACGCCCCCACCAACACTACTAAGAAAAGCATTCTCTGTATAGTGGTTTGTAATTCCTTCTCGGCTATCATCTACATAGTTTAAAAAGCAGCTAATAGGAAGACCACGAGTAGTGCCTCCATTAGATAAGATAGGTGTAGAGAACATAAACCATAACTTACTAGCGTACTCATATAGCCTTTGTGCGTGTTCTTCATCATTTGCGAATGCCTTTGCTGCACGAGCAAAAGCATCTTGAGGTGAGATTTCTCCGTCGATTAAATACCGATCTTGCAGAGTTTTCTTACTAAACTCTGACAAATACTTATCTCGTCGGTAATCTACTGTTACATTAAACGCCACTTAGTATTCTCCCTTCTATATCTGATATATTATCAGCCCCGATTGCTTCATCGCAATAAGTTACTAGATCCATTAATTCATAGTTCTGTAGTATCTGTTCTGCATTTACATTCAATGCTTGAATAAATTTATAACTACTTGGTATAGGAGTTGCATCGTAAATATCCATTGCATCTCCATACTGTCGTATTAATTGTACTGCTCTTTTAGGGCCAATGCCAGGAATGCCTGGAACGTTGTCTCCTTTATCGCCTGTGAGACACTTTAAAGAGATATATTGTTCAGGTGTGCACTCATAGTGCTCTTTCCAAGTTTCTAGCGTAACTTCCTTCCTCGTTACATAAGAAAACCGCCCTACATTTTCTTGAATAAGCAAGTCCCAGTCTCTATCGCTTGAAATTAGCCAAATATATTCTAGGTCGTACTTATCTTTATTATTTACCAAGTGTGCAGCAATATCGTCTGCCTCTACTCCTTTATAGCGAAGAACGGGATGCCCTGCGGCTTCTAAAACTTTAAGGGACTCTTCATACTCTTCAAAAAATTCTTCGAAGGCGATTCGTTCCTCTTCTGTTTGTTCTGCGAACTTCTCTTTTCGATTCTGCTTATACTCTGAGTTTATACCCTTTCTATAAGTAGAAGAGCCCCAGTCTGCTGTAAGTATCAATTTCTTACAATCATACGATGTTGCTAAAGATTCTACTGTTCTTTGAAAATCGTACCTAAAGTCAGAGCGCCCTTGATGCTTCCATCGAAATGCTAAGTTAAGAGTATCTACTATAAGAGCAGCGTTTTCACATGGGTTTACAAGTTTATCATTGAAATTGAACGCCATTTCTTAAAAACTCCACTGTTTCATTTTCTAGCCATATAGTTGCAGGAAGAACAAAACAGTTTAAAAACTGTATAAACATCCATTCTTCAGTGTTTCTTGGCTGTAGATTTGTTACTACGAATACAGGTGAACGATTATACTTAAAGAAAAGTAAAGGTTCTTGATCGCCACCTGCGGCTTGTTTTTCTACTTTTTTCCACCAGCGAACCAGATTATTAGTCTTTCTCGCAGTGAATATTTTGTCGGAGAGAGGAGAACTCTCATAGTTCTTTACTTCTATACAGAAGCGATTTTTTTCGTTTGGCACATATAAGTCTCCTTTTAAATACTCAAGCGCGCCCGAATTCGGGACACGCTCAAATTGAAGGTCTGTTGCCCCACGAAGCATATCTCGAACTAGATATTCTCCTCGTGCACCTTTTGCTCTGCTATCAACCATTATAAGAATTCTTTTAAGGCTTGATTCTTTTCATATGCTTCAGCATATTTAGAAATCTGACTATCAATTGCTTCTAAGATTTCGGGATGCTCTCCAATACCAGTAGGACTAGTTAAGTATATTTCTATATTTACTAGCGCTTCCTGCATCTGTCCGACATACTTCGCTCTTAGGGCGCCTACTATTTTCTCTCTCATCATATTCTCTTTCTAATGCCTCTTTCAGTTCCTGCTCTTTAGCTTTCTGTAACATCCATACTCGTCTTTGGGAAGATAGTCTGTTATTCATTCTAATGCACTCACATTTTCTCTCTTTACGACTTCAATCTTCTCTAACAAAGGATGAGTCCAACCGTGACTAACTACATAGGTATTGAGGTTTTCCTCGCCTAGTAATACTTCTACTAGCTTTTCTCTACCTGTTTCGTCTAGTACGTTTATCACTTCATCTAAGAAAAGAATATTGATTCGTGACTTAGAAATACTACTCATTAACTTACGAATTGCTATGAGAGTAGCGGTATTTACTCTTGCCAATTCTCCAGAAGAGAGAGCAAGAATATCGACAATGTTTCCATTGTCTGTTATTTGCACGTTTAGCTTATCATTGCTTACAACAAACTCAAGAGTAAAACGCCCGTCTGAAAGTTCTCCCAGATATGTGTTTACTAACTCTTCGAGTTCTTTTACTAGATTTTCGATCTTGTAAGCAATTAAGCCGTTTGTGCTAAATGCCTTCTTCAAAACTTCAAGGTCTGAGTATGTATCTTCGATACCTACTAAACTGGCTTGAGCTTCCTCTAATTGCTCCAGAAACTCATCCGTCTGCTCTTGAATTACTTGGATTCGTGTGTTTTGCTTTGTGCGTTTTTCGTTTTCTGTTGCTGCTGCTTCCACCGATTTCTTAATTGAAAGAAGTTCTTTTCGTACTTCTTCCGTGCGGCTTTCAAGCTCTTCTTTGTCCATAAGGGGTACTGGGAGACTTCGGTCAACGCTTCTGTAAAGATCCTCCCACTCTCGTTGCATTTTGTTTTTATGGTCAAAAAGAGCATTGTTTTCCTTAATTTTCTCAATTCTTCTTCTGGTGTCACTTACTTTTTCCTCCGCAGAACGAATCTTATCTTCTTCTTCCTCAATAAGAGAGGTTTTAAACTCAGGATCGACAGCTTGCTCACAAGTAGGGCATTTATCATTTAATTCGTGCAACTTTTTCACAAGCCTTTTTGACCCCGCTACGACCCCGTTGAGATTGCCAACTTCGGATTGTAGGTCATCATAAGACTGTTTTGCAGATACTTGTATATTCTGAATATCTTGAATATTTATCTGCTTGAGCAGCTTTATGTACTGATTATTTGTAGAGATTTTTTTATTTTTTTCCGAAATATTTTCAATTTCTATCGTCAGTGATCGGAATTGAGTCTCAAGTTCTTCCGTGTCGTTTTCAATTTTTAGCATTGGCAGTATATTGGTATCTCTTAATCTGTTATCATTTAACCATTTTTCTACTATTGCTACTTTTGATTTAACTGCTGATATTTCAAGAGAAAGATCCTTAGAACATTCCTTAAATAAATCAAACAACTCTACATATTCTTCTAGGTGCAGTAAATCTATCAGAAACTTCTTGCGGTTTGTATCAGTTGCAGTAAGAAACTGTAGACTCGCATTTGTGTTCTGATATACAAGCTGTGAAAAAGTTTTGAAGTCGATACCAACTATGTCTTGGATAGACTTAAAAGTATTCGTAGCTGTATGGCTAGAAATATCTTCACCATTCTTTGAAAGAATAACTTTTATACTAGACTTTCTATCAATGTTTACTATGTACTCGTCTTCTTCTTTTGTAAATTCTAAGTTTATAGAATAACCACTATTTACGTAACGATTAGGAATATCTGCTTTTTTGATTCCTTTTGAGTTCTTGTTAAATAGTGCTTCTTCAATAATTAACGGTATGGATGACTTACCCATACCGTTAGTGCCAATTATTTGAGTTACTGTGTTTTCTTCTAGGTCTAGTACATTACCAGCTCCATAGCTGAAACAGTTATCCCATTGTAGCTTTTTGAGCGTAATCATTAAAAGTACCTATAATATTTTGTATTTTACCAGAGTCTAATTCCAAGATGTAGGCTAGATACTCTACTAGCTCCTCTTGGATAGTCATTTCTTTATCAATTACTAAAGCTGCTTCACTGTTTCGTTTTACTACTTTCTTATCCAGTAAGTCGCTATTCTTAACAGCGGCTAAGTCTTGCATATCGCCTTCCAATTCATAAATTGTATGGTGATAGTCTGTAGATACCATGTCATCTGGAGAAGTAACAGTTTTTCGAAGCAGTTGGGGAAGATCAAAAGCATCCCACATCCAGCTCCAGTCTTGTTCATTGATAAGCAGGTATCCTGTACTAACCTCATTTCTGTGAAAAGAAGTTGTCATAGGGCTGCCAGGGTATACAACATTTCTTTGGCTATTACTATGAGCGTGGAGGTCTCCCGAGAAAACAACTGGGAACTCCTCAAACCTGTCTAAGTCCACCTCTGGCTTGACATGTGGAGGAATTTCGCCACGAACATGAGTAAATAAAGGATGCTGTGTATTAAACTTTTCGATACTCTCTTTTCTATGAAGATCGGCATAGGGTAAGATACCAAATCCCATATCTGAATCAATATAGGATATATCTACTATCTGTACTAAAGGGTTAATATCTCGTGAGACTTGCTTTAGCTGAGTGAAGAAAGTCTTATTCTTCTTTGTAGCTTCGTGGTTGCCGTCATAGATAATAGTTGGAATCTTTACTTCCCGAATAAACGAGAAGTAAAGCTCCAACTCTTCCATATTAGGCAGACGGTCAAAGAGGTCACCCCCAATGATATGCATATTACACTGCTGTTCGAGAGAATGAATCTGCTCGAAAAACATGCTATAGCGGTTTAATGCCCACTCTCGCGGAACATTTTTCTGTCCTAGCTTTAAGTGCCAATCTGCCGTAAATAGAATCATGAAACATCAAACTCCGCATCAAGTGCTTCGTCATCAATTTCATTTGTTTCTGCTTGTCGTACACGATCAAGCAGCTCTTTTTGAGCATCAGGAGTAGGGCGAGGCATAACATCGTCCATAGACTTCAGATTTGCTGCAAGCTCCGCTTCAGTTTCCGTTAGAGGACGCGGCTTGCACTTCAATACTTGAAGTTGATACTCGACATTGTAAGCTAGAGGGCCAGTCTTGACTTTCTTGAACTTAACGTCCCAGCCAGTCTCAGGGTCTGTAGGATCGCCCAAGTCTTCAGCAGCCGTAAGGATTTGCTCCCACAGCTTCTTCTTGAGGTTTACTAGCTTAACTTCGCCATTGTGGATGCACTGCATAGCATAGCTCCATCCACACTTTAGATCGGGGTAGTATTCACGAACCCAATCTTTCTCTTTGTTATTAAATCGCTCTTGGTTTCGATCAAAAGACAGACACTCTAAAGGAATGTTCTTATCGTTTTCACCTGTAATCCAGTATACATACCTAGCTAGAATATCACCTACCAAACGAATGGAGTTATCTCCCTCTTGGTAAGCGTAGTTAGTCATGTTACCTTTTTGTGCTGAACCTTTTGATTTGTTAAAACTTAGTGCCATTCTGTTTTCTCCTGTGGGACTTCTTCATATAAAAAATGCAATCTATCATCTTCTACATAAAGTAGCCTATCGTTGTTTGTTAAATGTTCAAGTGGGTCTAATGGGAGTTCCAATAGACTGATTGTTGTCTCACCAGAGGCGAGGTACTCGGCAAACGAGCGTAAACTAGCCATAGCTAAGTATATCGCAACATCTGCGCGAGCATGTCTAAACGAGTTAAACAAAAGAACATCTGCATGCGCTAGGAAAGACTCTCCTCGAAAATCCATGTCATAATATTTATAGACAGGATCGTATTTATTACGAGGTATAGAATTCCGTACCATCATCTCAAATATCGTATAGATAGTCGAAGGCTGGCCATTTGCGATGTAGAATATTTTTTTCCAGTCGTAAAGAAGCATATATTATACTAAAAAATAAGTTCGCTGTCAAGAACTTTTTTTCTATCCTATATTTGTGAAATTTTCCAACCCTGCTTTATGTAGAAGCCCATTCTATTAGAAGCCTGCCGTTTGGCGGTGTTTCCTTTTAAATGTATATCTACTACTACAGGTGTTTGCTTTCCTTCTTGCTCTCGGATGACTCTTCCGATGAGCTGGGTGAGGAGTGGTTCATTGTTAATGGGCGTACCGAGTATAATGACAGACAAGGAGTTGACCGATATGCCTTCACTAAATATCGCCTGAGTTCCAAACAAAATTTCTTTATTGCCATAGTTTATTTCGTCCAGTAATGTTTCTCTTTGCTCGTGCGGTACCTCACCCGTAACACAAATCGCATTATCTCCGACCAGTTCGGCGCAGCTCTGTAAGAAATGCACTCGATCGGACACCACAAGCACCTTGTGGCCTTTTGCCGCATAATATGCTGCAAGCATGGATACTGTATGTCGGTATTCTTCGTTATTCGCTAGAGCGGTTACACGATTTGCCCAAGGTACTCGTGCTCCATCCATAAATCTAACCTCAGATTTTATAATGTCAACCTTAGGCGTCATAAAGTTTTCTTTTGGGGGTTTAAATATCTTACTGCCAAAGTAGTCTCTAAAAACAACGTGCTTGCCGTCTTTTCTTTCTACTGTGCCAGAAAGTCCAATCTTATAGCGTGCATAGTTTGTGTCGATGACTTTGGAAAAAGTTGGACTACTTACATGATGCATCTCATCTAGTATTATTGTGCCAAACTCTTTCTGAATCTTCGGAATATTTCTATACAAACTTTGGGTATTTCCTATAACAATTGGCCCAGACAGATCAAACTGCCCACTACCAATGATGCCAGGCTTTATTCCATAGACTTTTTCCACTTCCTTTGCCCACTGATTCCGTAACGGAACTGTATGCACAATAACAAGTGTCTTTTGTCCGAGTTTTCCTGCTATCGCCAACCCCGTGAAGGTTTTACCCCAACTTACCCACGCATTGATGATACAGTTGTCATCGAGTTCGTCATAGACGGCTTGTTGTGAGTCTCGTAGATCAAACCTAAAATCAGGAAAATCAACAGGCACATCAATCCTTTTGTCAATAACTTCATAGTCCTCCGGTATTAAATCAGTTCTTCCAATAGGAATAGTAACCAAATTTTCCCGTACTCGTGCCATATTCTTTATGACAAAAGGCGGATCTTTAGGATTCTGAGAAGGAATCTTATAAGTGAGCTCCTTAGAAAGAAGCTCCTTATAGTCCTTTGTCACCTCCAAATAAATACGATTACTAATAACTGCTTTCATAGACCCAAATCTGTTTTTGCGGTGATATATTGCTTAACGAAGTCACTTCGTACAATATCTTTTATCTCAAAGTCAATAAAATCAAATGCATTCATTGCTTTGAGGACTCTTACAAAGTCTTTTAGACCGTTCTTCTGTAGATCCGCTTGGCGGAAGTCCCCACAAAAGATTACTCTACAACCTTGTCCCATTCTAGTTATTATAGAATCTAGCTCATGGAAACTCATGTTTTGACATTCATCAATGAGAATTACTGCATTACGCAGTGTAACTCCTCGAATAAAGGAAGTAGTCATAAAATGCACTAGTCCTTTTGTCTTGAGTATTTCATAAGCATCTCCGCGCTGGAATAACTCTATACAAATATCTTTGTAAGGTTCTTCATACACAGAGGCTTTTTCTTTCTCGCTTCCAGGAAGAAATCCTATGTCACGAGTTGGTACAGCACTTCTTATAATTACTAGCTTTTCGTACTCTCCTTTCGCCATATCATCAAATGCTAAGTAAGACGATATAAAAGTTTTTCCAGTTCCTGCTACTCCATGCAGCATTAGGTTTTTAGTACTTTCGAACGCAGTAATTTGATTTGCAGTTAAGGGTTCGATTTCTTGTAGTTCTAGATTTGCTCCCGCAAGAGTCTTTCGTCTTTTCGCCATAAAATAATTATACTTTTCTGCGAGTGTCCTTTAGTTGTTCTTCGGAGTACTCATATAATAACCAAGGCCAAGGGCCTAAGTGTAGAACTCCTGCCCACGGAGTTTCCGCAGAAGGAGGTCGAGGAATGGTAAAGGGCTGTTTAACGCCCTTTAACCATAGTATAGAGACTGACTCTTTTCTATCTACCTTCCGTATTTTGTAATACTTTAAAGACGCTAGCTTAGTTTTTTGATATATAAAGGGAGTACCATTAGTATCAATAAAAGCCTTATTGTTTGTCTGTTTAAGTATGCCAATCAACGAGCTGATAGACCTGTCTAAGCGTACAATCTCTGTAAAAGGAGTTTGTAGACGACGAATGCCAAGAGAAGCTCCCGGCATATTTCTATCGTCTAATACTATGTTATCTAACAGTAGTAATCCATCTACTTTAGCCCAGTTACTACTCGGAAGAGTATACACTGGAAACTTAATTTTCTTTATGTCTTTATAGGTAATTATCACTGTTCATACATTTTCTCAAACTTACCCATAGAGTAGTCCTCTCCAACTTCAAAGTCGCAACCTACTGGAGCACCTGATATAGAGATTCCTCTGTCTAACTGTATAAATTTTTGTAGTGTTTCACAGTAAAAGTCTACTTCGTCTTCAGGTACTTCTGCAAGAACAGAGTCATGCACAAGTGCAAAGATTCTGGCCTTCATACCTTTAGACTTTATAAACTCTCCCATGTCAATTGCGCCTAATAAGTTAATATCAGAAGCAGCAGACTGCACCAGAAAATTAAGACCAGACCTAATGCTATGACTTTTGATGCCAGCGTCTGTCGATGAGACATTCGGCAATCTCCTTTTACGGCCAAAGAAGCTATAAATAAATCCATTATGTTCAATGAACTTTTGATTATCGTCAATCCAGCTTCTCAACTTGTGAAAAGACCGGAAATAATCATCAATAACTTCCTTTGCCTCTTGCGGGCTGAAGAAGGTGCCAGAGTCTTTAGTAACCTGTTCACTGATCTTCTTGGGGCCCGCTCCATACATAATACCAAACGTTACTGCTTTGGCTGCCTGACGTTGTGTAGGATACATCTCTGCAACCAGTTCAACCTCGCAAGGCAGCTTAAATACTGTCTTTGCAATTGTACTGTGGAAGTTACCCCCACTACGAAAGACATTCATTAGTGCTTCGTCTTTCGCCAACTTTGCTGCGACATATACTTCTGCAGTCGTTAAGTCCATAGCCACAATCTTATGGCCTGGAGCTGCTCTAATACATCCTTTAACGATAGGATTATCTCGGGGCAACTGCTGCATATTCAACTTACCACTACTTGATAGCCGACCAGAAGTCGTACCGTGTAGATTAAAGTTTGTTCTCAACCTGCTATCCATATCTAGCTGAGGAATAATCTTGTCAAGATAAGTATTCTTGATTTTAGACTTTTGACGTATATCTAAAATAAGACCAGGTACCTCGGACTGATAAGAAAGCTCTTTCAGAACTTCTGCATCTGTAGAGTCTGCGCCTGTTCCAGTCTTTTTACCCGTAGGTCGCAAGCCTAGCATATCAAACATCAATTTACGAAGCTGTAGAGTGCTGTTCGGATTAAACTCTTTCCCTTGAATTTCCTCAAACTTACGAATCTTAGGATTTTCATAAAGAGTTTCAATAGCCTTATCAATATCCTCTTGCATTAAAGACTGCGACTTTAGAAGTCTCATCTTATGAAAAGGAACACCATTGTCTTGAGTGTCTGTAAGGAATCTACAGCCCGGAATAAGAATATTCTCGTATACCCAAGCCAGCTTTTTATTTTGCTTAATTTTTACAAATTTTTCGTAAATAAGAAAAGTACATACAGCATCCATTGCTGCATATGTTTTCATTACATCAAAAGGAATAGATCCCCACTGAAAATCTCCCTTCAATACACCGTTTTCCTTTCGGTACTGGTCAATCCAGTCATACATAGGCTTTTCGTAGTCTCCGTAGGGAGTATACTTTAGCGATAACTGTTTGAGACCATGTCCTCCGGGATTCTCGTCTATGAGGTAATGGAGCAACATTGTATCTTCAAAGTTAGGAAACTTGAAGTTAAAATGATACTCAAAGAATGCCATATCAAACTTGGCATTGTGAAATACTACAATCTTCCTGTCAAAAAGTTGTTGGAGCAGTGCTTCAGTGGTGTCGTCAAAGCAATCGGTATTGATGTAAGCACCGCACTCGCCGTTATAACTAAGGCTGATCCCCAACATGTGACCGTCCCGAGGATAAAGACCAGTCGTCTCAGAGTCGAGGGCGATATATCCGAGGGGGTGTTCGAGGGCATTCCTAATGAATTCATTTGCTGTCTCCGTATCTTGTATCCCAAAAGCGATACTTTCATCAATAACAACATCTTCTATCTCACCACGAATATGGGAGATAATATTATCCTTAGAAGATTCCCATGTATTTTTAGCCTCTGGTTTAAAGGCTAACATCGCGGGATTAATAACAGGCAAAAACTTACTCTCTACCTTCTTACCAGAATATTCTGTTACTGAAGTGATTTTAGTAAAGTATTTAAGAGCGTCCGAACCTACTAGAATAACCCAGTCGTACTCGTCGATATTAACTTCAATATCGCAGTCTCTTTTTAATACTTTTTTTATGCTCGGATCTGAACAGAGTTGAAACTGGTCAAATTCAAACGCGTTGTCGAACTCTTCTTTAAAGTTTGTTCTGCTTGGTTTGGTTTCTATTAGAGCAACCCTTGGGCTCGTCATTTGCATACTCCTATGCGTATAATTTGGCTTTTAATTTAGTAACCTGGGCTTCACTTAGTCCTCCAGGGTCTGTACTTTCTAGATTAACATTTCTTGTAAGTAGATCGGTGGCTTCGCACATTTCTTTTACTTTTGCTGCGGCATTCTGCCCCGCATCGTCCCCGTCAAAGAAAACAATTGCTTCCTCTACACCTTGCAGTCGTAGAATAGATAGCTTATCTTCGTTAATGTTTCGAGTGCCGAAGCAGCATACTGCATTAGTTAATCCTTTGTCATGTAAGTTAATCATATCGTATATACCTTCTACGAGTATGACACTTCCTTGTATTGCCTCTACTTTGGAAGGGAAGAGAGGCATCCGTGCCCCAGGGGGGTTTATTAGGTACTTTGGTGTGCCTCCAGTCATATGACGGGCATTAAAAGCAACTATTTTACCAGAAATATCTCGAATCGGAAACACTATTCTGCCTATAAATGTTTCATGTTCTTGAAATGCTTCGAATTTGCGATAAGTTTCTGGTCGGATACCTCTCCAATTTCCAACATAGGGTAATGCACTTGGAGGAAAAGTCAAGCCTACACTTTCAGCTCTCTTTTCACGAATTTTTTTCTTTACAAGTTCCCTGCGTAAGTGTAAAAAACTTGACTTTTCCCCAAAATGCACAAAAAGACTTCCCTTGAATCCACAAGAGAAGCATTGATAAATACCAGTAATCTGATCAATTCTCATACTGGGATTGCGGTCAGCATGCTCAGGATTTAAGCACGAGACTACATAGTCCTTACCTTTAGGTACGTAAGGTACATCTTTACTTTGTAAAAGTTCTTCTACGTTCATTAGCAGTCCGGATCGAAGGAGTGCCACTCATCAAGTTCTGAGGGCTCGGGATAGTCGTCAATATAACAGTCGTCTACAATAGATTGACAATGATTGTAGTAGTCTGTCTGGAAGTCTGTCAACTTTTGATAGTAAATTGAAATCTTTGCTAACATAAGCTCTGCGCGCTCCCAGTCTTCTTCTGAGATTGCGACTTCGAGTATATCAAACAAAGACTCTACTTTAACTACTTCGTATGCCATCACCCTTCTTTCTCCAAGTCCCATACTGATTTTCTATCCTCTACTTTAGGTAAGTTAGCTCTCTTAACCCACAAATGACCGTTCTTCTCTGCATCTGCAAATACGAGAGCGGTTATAAAAAAGCCGCCGATTACAAGTAAGTGCCCTGCTACACTGCCAATACCAAAATAAATGCTTTGTCCTGCCCAAAGAGTAAAAATTGCAGTCCACATTACTGATAAGTAAAACATCAATATAAACTGAGTATAGGGGCTAGGAATATGACGTAAGGGATTAATCCTTAGGTCAAAGAAAAACTTGTATAAATCATAAACCCAAAAACCTACTTTCTTCATCTTCTCATCCTCGCAATATCTATCATTTCCTGTTCATTTATGATCGGGACTGCATTGGATTTGTGCATGGTTCCGATACCTTTGACAAGGGTTCCTGTGTAACGTGGTGCGTCCACTCTAGCGGCAACTCCAGCTGTACCGGCGACGCTTGCATAGACGGGTGTTTCTCGTCTAAAAGGCTCCGGAGAGTTACTGGAACTCCCTGACGTATAGACTTTGTTTTTTCTTCGAGTAACTTTTTTCTTTCTGCCTGAGACAGTGTGTGCCATTGATCCATAAAACATCCCCATAAGTAAAAAAACTCCTACCGAAATTTGAAAATATATTATATCAAAAATCGAGAGGAGTGTCAAGAATTATTTTTATATGTCGTTAATATCTTCACCAGTCTTGTGGGCTTCGGCCTCTTGTTGGTCTGGTGTAAGTGCTGTTTCTGGCCCGATCTTTAAAGTTTCCCAATCCATTTTAGAAGTAAATGTACCCATCTTACCACTTCTCATCTTAGTACAGTTGAATGTCATAATAGCATCCTCTGTATCCCAAGTGTCAATAGTAAACGCAGCATCGGCTGCATCTAGTATACCTTTTGCAAAACGGGCTTCGCCGGTATTGTCAATTTGGTAGGGACTATAGATGGGTACTTCATACTCCTGGGCCATAGACTTTAGCGCTTTACTTACTTCAATCTGCTCTGTCCAGTCATATTGGCCTCCGCGAGACGGCATATTAGAACGCTTTACTTGGTTGATATAGTCAACAATAATGACTCCAACATCCATAGCGCCTTTTACTTTCTTGTCGAGTTCTGCACGAATCTTAGACAAGGTAAGAGAGGCATCATAAACTACATCTAGCTGTTGAGTCGGGAGAAGCTCGCAGCTAGTTTTCAATTGATGATGCAACTTATCAAAGTCACGATGATCTTCTTTATACTCTAATAATCTCTCTTGCCCGTCCACAAATCGAGCAGCCCACCAGCCTGCTACTTTCTCCCATTCAAGGACACTGAGTTGCCGTTTTCGGATTTTCTCGTGGGATACGCCAGTAGCAATAGCACAACATCGCTGTAAAATCTCACGGCTATCCATTTCAATAGTGAAGTAGATTGCCGACTTTCCATTCTCATATACAGTGTTTGCAATATTAGCACAGGTAATAGATTTCCCTGCCCCTCGTTTACCGCCAACGAGAATCAAGTCTCGGGGAGAAAACTTGAACTCATCGTCAAACGCGGTATTGAGTCCGAGGGGCAGGTACTTATCCAGTTCATCTTCATCAGGAAACAAAGAAATACGTTGCATACTTTCCTGCGGCTGTTCTAGTTCCACTTTATCTTCTATGTCTAGAACAATTTGATGAAGGTGTGCTACAGATTCTTCCGCATCTTCAAAAGATATGGAATTATCAATGTAGCCCTCAAGAGACAAAAGTATCTCTTTTTGAGTATACTCGTTCTTGAGGTATTGAAGAAGCATTGCTGGCTCTGCTTCAACATCTAGTGACTCGATAGCAAGAAGCTTTTCCTGCGTGGCACTGTCTCGAACTTCATACTTTAAATCCTCAAATGTAGGAATCTTATGAAACTTCTGAGAGTGTCCGTCGATAACACCAAAAATAGTGTGGTATTCGGTGGGTAAATAGTGCCTACGCAAATAACTCCAGGTATCTGAATCCTGGAGCAATATAACCTGCTTGATTAAGGCACTTGCAATATTCAATTTTTATCCCCGAAAACCACATAAAAAAAGCAATCGCAACGATCCCGCTACGATTGCACAAAAAAGAAAGGCTATTAGCTAGCTGCTTTTTCTTTTTTAGAAGCGCCGTCATAGTCAGAAGCAACAAGGCCTCGACGAGTTAGCATAGTTTTTACACCACGAGGTGTCTTGTTGATAGCTTCTGCAATCTCTTCAACAGTCATACCTGATACATCACCGAGGTCTGCTAAAGGATCTTCTTTAGCGCCACCCTTGGTGTGCTCCTGACGAGGGATAGCATCAATCTCGTTAGAACGAAGAAGGCTGAGAGCCTTACCACGAACAGAGTTTACAGAACGGTTAAGAGCATCTGCGATTGCTTCAACAAAAGCGCCGTCATTTACCATGCTGATGAAAGTTGCTTCTTCATCAGGAGAGTAAGTACGAACAGTCTCTACTTTAGGAGCGGGAGCAACGTGGTCAGTTAGTTCCATAGACAAGATTTTGCCTTGGATTGACTTGGCAGAGAACTCTCCGCCAGCGAAGTTTTCCGCGATTTGAGCATAGGTGTATTCACCGCTGTTGTCAGAAACAAAAGCAGCAAGAGTGGCTTCTTGGTCAGCCGAGAAAGTACGGCTAGCACGCTCGGAAGCCTTTTCTACGTCGTGACCCATCTTTCGCAATTTGCTAGAGACAGAACGAGTAGTGGTTCCCAAAACTTCTGATGCTTCAGCAACAGTGTTTTGTGAGATAGGGGTTTCGTCACCGACGAAGGAAATTAATTGAGCTGTACGCTCTTCAGTCCACTTAGGAAGTGCCATATTTTAGTTCTCCAAAAAAGAATTTAGGTTGTTTACTATAGTAATACCAGATTCTCTGGCTTGTTTAGTTTTAGATGATTCTACTCCACTTTCGTTTACTAGAATCGTTACTTGCTTTGTAAGGCTGCTTTTTACTTCATATCCTTTGCTATTCAAAGCAGCGGTAGCTTCAGCTTTAGTCTTGAAACTCTTCAACTTACCGCTGATGCATACTACACCGCCTGTATTGGATACAGGAGCAGTCTTACTAAACTTAAAGGAGAAAGGATAATCTTGCTCCGAGAAGTCCCAGTGATACCACTGGAGAAGGTTCTCCGTAGCTTTTGGCCCTAGTCCGGCACGCCTACAAGTGTCCTCATTTAATTCACTAATGTGCTCTATTTCTGTAGACAACTTTTTTGACGCCGTATTACCAATTAACGGAATACCAAACGCTGGCAGAACAAGCTCTAAGGGAGCAGAACGAGAGTTCTCAATCTCCGCATAGAGCTTGTCGGCCAACTTTTCAGAGGAAAGGGATTCTGCAATCTCACGGATAGTGAGACTGTATATGCTTGCCATATCCGAAATAGGTAATTTGGATATAGCAGCAGGGCCCAGGCCCTTAATTTTTAGGGTTTTTGCGAAATGCTCTATACGCTTAGATGCTTTGTCTCCGCAAGCGGAGTTTTTACAATAAAGCAGATGGTTAGACCACACAAGCGCAGAGTCACAAGAAGGACACTGGGTGGGGGCTTGAATTGCGAGCATTAGCTATTCCTCTGAAATTGAAAGTATATTATACGAAAAAATAACATGATTGTCAAGAATTATTTTTCGATAGGTTCACTTTTAGTCTACTCTCCGCAAAATACGAGGAATAATTTCGCCACTGCGAATAATCTCGACTTTACATCCGATTTCGAGGTCAAGGGAGCGAATGTACTCAATGTTGTGTAAGGTAGCTCTGCTCACTAGAGCGTCCCCCACTTCGACTGGTTCAAGAATGGCGACTGGACTGACTACTCCAGATTTGCCAACTTGCCACACAACATCGAGCAATTCTGTATGTACACCCGCCTTCTGCTCTTTGAGAGCAAAAGCGCCTCGCGGGTGATGAGCTGTATATCCCAATTTGGTGAAAGTTTGAGTACTGTTTATACGATATACCAAACCATCCGTAGGATAGTTAGAGGCATCGAAGGTATTAACAACTGCAAAGCCTTCTTGGGCCAAAGAAGAAAGCGCAGTAGTATACAAGTCATGCGAAATGCCCTGTATACTGTAGGCCACGAAAGTCAGTGGACGAGTACGAAACTCTTCCAGATCCTTTAGATTTAGTGACCCCGCTGCGACGTTTCTTGCATTTGTAACGGTAGAGGGGCAAACTATCTCTCCAGTAATAAACACTTCTCCTTTGAAAGAGACCTGAGTAGGTACTAGTGTAGATAGCTTGTCGGTAATCTCTCGGCCAAGATTACCGTCCCCTCTCGTTAGTCCGAGTGCGAGGTGTCCATTTACATAAAGTAAAGAGACTGCTGCACCATCGAGCTTAGGAGTAACAATGTACTGGTCTAGGCCAAGTGGTGCTTCGGAAATATCAAAAAACTTTTGTAGGGAGTACATCTTATAAAGATGCGGTACACCATCAGTTACCTGATGACCTACAGACTCAAAATTATACTTCTTAGCAAGTGCGTCAAACTCTGCATCTGAAATCATCGGATAGCCAGAGTAGTAAGCGACACTCACCTTTTCAAGAAAATCTTGCATAATATCTCCCAAATTTGAAAAGATATTATACTAAAAGTTTAGGGAAAAGTCAAGAACTATTTTAAGTATAGGTTATTGATCAAGTCCTGGAAGTGCTCTTCTATAATTTCTTTACTTTCTGCTAGAGAAAGTATTTCCGTTAACCCTACGAAGAGTTCCTTGGAGTTTGAGAGGTCAAGTGGCATAGCTATACCTTCCGGTGTAGGCTTCCACTCTTCATTAAAATCAAGGTAGTATTTACGAAGGTGCAAATACTCCACGCCTCTAAAAGCACTTACGGTAAGCCGTACCTGTACTTCCTTGGCTTCATCATAATGAACAACTTTCTCATACATTTCTGGAGCTTCATGTAATAGCATAATTAATCCTCGTTCCGTAGGACGGAAGAGAGAGGGACAACACTAGTTACATTGCCAGGTTTCAATAGTCGATAAGAGTCTGTATCCCAGCAGAACATCAGAAGAGTGTCCGATGATTCTTTTGCTCTATTTTTCTTGCCAACTATATAGGGGGTACTGAAGTCTAGAGTGCATACATTATACTTTAGCTTATTAGAGTTCTCACTCCGATAAGTAATGATTGCATCTCCATACTGATTTACAATATCTGCTAATTCTTCTTTTTTCACACATCTACTCCTTAGGTAGCAGGTCAGTAAAATTTTTTACATTGCCGAACTCTAAGGTTATTTATTCAGACAGCAGAAAACCACTCCCCGTTAAGAGAGTGGTTTCAGTAAAAAACTAATAAGTTATGAACCGATTGCGGCAATAACTCCAGTAAAGTATTGAGCTGCTTTACCAGTCAGCTTTGAAATAACATCTTCATCTACGCTTTGTCCAGCGTCAGAAAGTGCTGCGATGAGGGCTTCTTGAGCATCTGCTTTAGATACTCGTGTACCTCCGGTACTGCCAGCCGCTTTAGTTGTGCCTCCGGCTGCAGGGGTCTTCTTGACATATACGCCAGCTTTGGTAAGAATCATACGAACACCATTAGGAGATTCATCTAGTTCTTCTGCGATTGCTTTTACAATCTCCATGCTGGTTTCGGGGGTTGGGCTTTGCTCTTCATACATTGCAACTGCTTGAGCTTTGGATTCATCTGTCCATGCCATTCTTCGTTTCCTCTTTTTATTGATTGAACCTGGGCAAACGCCCAGACGATTAAGTTGTTGTTGGTAAAATCGGTCAGACATTTCTTTCCTCAATTTTGAAAATATATTATACTACCAATCAAAGGAAAATGTCAAGAACTATTTTTATAAACGTGAGAAATCAACTCCGTATTTTTCTAAATGTCTTAGAGACCCGAGGTCGTATGCCAGAGAAAAGGCACTGTACCCACCTGTCTCGATTCCTGCAATCCAGAAGTCTTTATCTGTGTCGATCTCTTCTCTCACCCATATAGAATAGCACTTGGCTCCGTACTTATCTTCATAGTTGCAATTACCCAGACCTACATGGCTGTTCTGGTATTCGACAGAAATTTCCGTTTGTATCTCTGCAGGGGCATGATGCCTCGCCGACCATACTATCTCTCCAGGACTAAACTCTAGAGATACGCACTCTTCTGGGAGGTATCCTATGGAAAGCCTTTCTTCTTTAGATACTCCTCGACTAGGGATTCCGACTTTTTCCACAACTGCTTTGACGAAGCCGGGGGAGCGGTAGAGAGATTTGGCGATAGTTGCAATTGGATCCCCTGATAAGTAATCTCGAATGACTTCTGAGATTTCCATTTCGCTGGCTGCCTTACCTCGGTTCTGAGATTTTCGTAATTGTACATAAGATACTCTCTCCTCATAGTCGTCTATAATACTAGACAGTCTCGCCGTATTGTACGAAATATTCAGAATCCCGCACGCTTCCTTTTTCGTTATCGGCTTTACCCCATTCTCTGCTGGGGGATTCAGTAGGGTTATCACTTTCTGTATATTCGATGCTGACAGATTCTCGTAGTCTTTTTTCTTCACTCTGGCCAAGTAATTCATCCTCCAATTTAAATAGTAAACAACAGATTGCATGTGCTAAATGCGACATGTCTGTTTCCTCATCGTTTGCTTCTCCGCTCATGTGTGCGAGAAGATGCCTCATTGCCGCACTAGAGTAGCGTTCTTGTAGTCCTTCGAGCTTTCTCCAATTATCAGGAGAATACTTATTAGCTCCGTAAGTTAATACTTTGCCCACTTCTAGCGTGGCTAGGGGTGGCAAGAGGTACATATCCGGCTTTTGGCCGTCGTACTTTACACCTTTCATTAGTCTATTCCTTTATTTACCCAATCTTTAAACTCACTTGTAAACATATCTGCGATTTCTTTTCGTTCAAAACAATAAGTGAATGCGTATATATGTGTCCAAGTCTTTATAGCATACTGGTGCTTTTCTAGTCTGGTCTTACACCAGTCTTTTGCATGATCTCTCAGGTCAGAGTGCACAACTACTTCATAGCCTGGCATCCAACCTCTTTTATAGTCAAAAATTTCTAAGGGTTTCATAAGTTAAATAAATTCCATCCATGATTTGCTATGGCGTTGAGTATAATAAAGATGCAGGTGGCCATGTGAGTAAGCCACCAGATGGTACGAATAATAGCTATACTGTCTGCTTGCTTGTCTGTTTCACCTACTTTCTCACCTAAGCTTTTTGCCCAGATTCTCCACCCTTTCTTCAAGCGTCCTCTGAGTAAACCCAAGTCAGCACTCCTATAAACACTAGAACTACGATTGTAGTAACAGCTATCTCAAGATTATTCATCTTCATCGTCCTCATAGTTACAATACCAAGGCCCGCTGTCTGGTTCGCTGTACCACCAGTCTACTTCCCATGCATTAGGGCAGTGAAGTGGTATAGTGTACCCATCTCCGGACATATATTCTCCGCATTTAACACATACTTCAACGCTCATTTCGCTGTGATCCTCTGTTCGTAGTCAGCGAGAGACTCATCCCACCAATCGGGGGTGGGTCTATGGCTCCAACTGGCGAAGGTTGCCTTATCAAGATGATAATAGTCACGGTAAGACTGTATAGGATTGTCATAGTCTTTGAGTATTTCAGGCATCGCAAGTCCAAACGTGGTAAAACCAACTCGTTTAATGTTGACTGGTTCTGGTAATTTGTTGATGACTTGCCAAAAGGATTTGTGTTCCTTTCCATACCTATATCTAAACTCCTCTGCTAGAGCGTGTGCATAGCACCAAGTCCACTCATAGTTGTCTAACGATGATCGTGTCCATATCGTGCAAGGATGATTATACATCATGCCGAGATAGGGTGTAAGTTGTCGTTCCTCAGGCGTGAGAGGTTTCTCTACCTTTTTGTACTCGTTCAGCACTGCAGCCTCGTCTTTCTCAAGAGCGCGAGGTACAAAGCCGAGAAGTGTGTCTACCCAGATAGCAGTGCACAATAGCTGCGCTGCTTCGAGTATCATCTTGTTTACGTGTTTGTCTACGTGCGCTTCTGCACACTTGTCTAAATCTTCGTCTAAGTAAAATAAATTCATGGTTACTCCGAAATTTTATATATTATACTAAATACGAAGCTCACTGTCAAGATCTATTTCAGGATTTGCAGTAAAAATAAGCTCATCTGTCTTATAGTTTCGTACTTCTACCTGAGTATCATACTTCGTGGTAGCGTGCTGGGCAAAGGACACTGCTTTTGCATACTCTTTGAACTTTGTATAAGTATTGTGTCCTCGCCTTTTATATGTAACCATATATTCTAGGGGCATAATGTATCCAGTGGGAAAATTCGTGCTATCACTTCAGCGCAAGCAACAGCTATATCCATGTGTTCTTGTTGAGTACCGTTCTCTCTGCGCAGTTCAATATAATGAACCCAACTACGTAGAGTACCATTTACATACATACGGCTTCTAGTCAGCCCTTCTGGTAGCACTGCTCGTGCCTGCTCTTTAGCAATACCGTTGTAGAGTGCCCACTTATAAGCTGTATCTGCTTGTTTTATTACTTTTAACTGTTCTTCTTCCCACCTTTCCTTGATATAGTCATTCTCACAAGGTATACTATTCTGTCGATTAGTAGTATCCTGCATTCGTGCTTCTCGCAGAATCCAATCATCTCCCTGCTCACGAATGTCTGCATAGCGCTGACTAAATTCCTGGAAGGAGAAAGAACGGTGTCGAAGTATTTGTCGAGCAATGTCTCTAGTAGTTTCAATTTCTAGACATACTGAAACCATTTCGAGAGGAGACCAATGCTTGTGCTTAATTAGGTACTTTACAAGCTTTTCATTGGTTTCTGTATTATTTTGATTGGAGGGGTTAGACACTCGCGCACAGTATGCTACGAGGTCTAACGGTGATGCTTTATGTAAACTATCATCATAGGGTGCTTGGCTGTGGCTAATTAAAGCTACTTTCATTATTATTCCTTAGTTATACATTCTCTAGTCTGGACATAAGCCTTTCAGCTCGATTTGTAACTTGCTTGTACCAAAGAGAGTCTCGACCCTCTACGGCTGCTTCCTTCCAATCTCCTATGGAGAGCTGGGTCTGCATATTCTTGAACTTTGCCATACGTGTGGGCCCCATATTAAACATCATGTTGACCATAATTAGCTGCACTTCTTCAGGCCAGGAATGCCATTTATTAAACTGTGCTTCGCAGTAGTAGATTGAAGTAGCAATATCATTCTTAAATACTTCACGAACTCGGTCAGAACTTACAGGGGTTCCTACTGGCTTACCATGTTCTGGGTCTGTTTTAGTTACTAGATGGCCGATTCCGAAAGTCTCGTAGCCCAGGTGGTCTTTGTAGATTTCTAAGACTTCACCTTCGTCTGCTTTAATTTCTTCGTACAACTTTTCTTGATTCATTCTGTTTCTCCAGATACTTGCGCTTTTCTTCTTCTGGCAATACTACTAGTCTTACTCTTTCGTAGCCAAAGCGCCATTGATAAGTAGAGTCTCTATAGGGAGACATCCACCAAAATAGTGGTTCGAGTGGCATAGCTACCTCACGCTAAAGTACATTGTGACTTCGAATCCGAATCTCATATCTATTGCTACGGGTTTTTTCCAAAGTTCCATAATTTATCCAACCTCCCAGGTTCTGGCGTTACTGTCTCCTCGGTATTCTCAGGAGTCTGCTCGATCATTTGAGTGATACTATCTTCATAGTAGATTACAAGAGCTTTTTGCTGGTTTATATACCTACGTAGCTCTGCGACATTCAATGACATATTTTCATAGTCAGGAATACTAAGTGCAAAGAATACTGGAACCCCGCCCGATTCTTCTTCAAACTTTTGCAGGAACTCTTCCATATTCTCGGGAGTTACTGCATAGAATTTTACACGGTGCAGGTTTAAAGGTTTGGGCTGAGCCTGTAGTTGGATCTTTTTTACTACATAATTTGTTTTAGTAACTACAATAGGCTCGGGTGTTGCACAACCAATAAAACTACTGAGTATCAGGCTTGTTACCGCTATCTTCTTCCAATTGTGTGAAAATTTTTGCTGTAGCATTGTTTACTCTCTTCTCTATGAGACCTGGCTTCTGCATAGTTAGTACTGTTAGGTCATGCCGTCGAAGCTTTGCGGATAGCTCATCTTGGTATGCTTCTGCTTCTTTTGCACGTTCTTGAAGAGCAAGCATGTTTTCTTGGGCTAATTGAAAGTCTCGTTCTAGAGACTCGATAGTATCTTGGTTTGTTTCTGCTGCTATAACGAGCTTACTATTGTTATCTCGCAGTGTTGCTATTGTGCTTTGTGTATCTTTATAATACCATAGTGCTCCGCTTCCCATGGAACCTACAAGTATTAAAATAATTAAATAGGGCATTGTATTCTCAAAAGCTGCCTGAGACATAGCCCAGGCAGGAATTAGTCAAGATAAGGACGACACACACAAAAGCATTGTGCTAATTGTCCATAGACTCAGTACATATATACCATAAGTGTTTAAGCGTCGAAATAGTCGAGGTTTAGGCGTCATTAATTGTTACCACCTGTGCTTTCTGCTCTTCTGGAATTTCTTGATAAAGCGACACACATAGAAGACCGTTCTTCATATATGCTTCCTGTAACTTTATGTTCGTTCCTACTTTGAACACCCGAGTAAATGTCTTACCACTCAAACCTTTATAGACGAATTCTTCATCTTCATCTGCTTCTTGCTTTGCAGTGCCTTCAATACGAAGTTCATTCTTATCAAACGTAATCTCAATATCTTCTTTGTCCCAGCCTGGAACAGCGACTTCTACACGATAGCCGTCGGATCCACACTTGAGTACATTGTATCGAGGATACCCTGTCATAGGGGCGTTTGAAAAGAAGTCTGGGGTCATAGTATCGAAGCCCAGAAAGAACTTGTGAAAGTCACTAATATTCATTTGCTTTGTCATTTTTTTCTCCTTTGCGCCCGTTCGGTACGCAACTATGAGAGCCCTTTCGGTACTCTCGATTCTTAATTACCGAGTTATAGAGATCGGACTCTAGTGAATCTTTTTAACTATGTAGCCGACTGGTTCTGTTGTGACTATCTCTTGTCTCTGCCCAATACATCATGCATCCCTCAGTGGCTTAAACTTAGCAAGTACTTTCACCTTGCCATTCTTCTTAATCCAAACGATACGATGGTATAGCTTGACGCTATTACGCGCCTCTGGGAAAGCGTAGATCA
>Ga0181390_1000154_pt1 | contig 28558 bp, 49 predicted proteins | sample 13SPOviralmetaG_FD_130085 | JGI IMG/M metagenome (GOLD analysis project Ga0181390, IMG submission 130085) | Marine viral communities from the oligotrophic San Pedro Time Series (SPOT) site, San Pedro Channel, CA, USA - 13 SPOT_SRF_2010-07-21 | ecosystem: Environmental > Aquatic > Marine > Strait...
ATAAATATATTGGTGATGCAATGATGGCAATCTTTAATGCACCTTTAGACTTAGAGGGTCATGAACAGGCTGCTGTTTTATGTGCTAAAGAGATACAAGACAAAGTACAGCTATCTGGTTTGGGTCTTGAAATAGGCGTGGGTGTTGCTACAGGGTTTGCAGTCATAGGCAACATGGGTAGTTCAACTAGGTTTGATTACACAGCTATTGGTGACTGCGTTAATACTGCGGCAAGGCTTGAATCCGCCACCAAAGAGGCAGGGTTTGACATATTGATAGGAGAAGAGACTGCCAAAAAGTGCGGTTTTGAGTTAAAATTATTAGAACCAATTAAAGTTAAGGGAAAAGAAAAGCCCTTACAAATTTATACTATTAATCATGGCAGTTAAGATAAAAGTAAAAAGTGTAGACCCACAAAGAAGAAAGTCTAAACGCACTTCAATAGGCAGTTCATTGAACACCTATCCAAGAAACAAGAATGCCAAGAATCAGTATAAAAAATATAGAGGACAAGGAAGATGAAGTTTAAGTTAATAAAAAATTTAGTAGGTGCGGTTGCTCCAACACTAGGCTCTGCATTGGGCGGACCTCTTGGAGGTCAGGCGGCATCAGTGGTAGCAAAAGTGCTTGGATGTAATGCAGATCCGAAGTCTATCAACAACGCAATACAAAGTGCAACTCCAGAACAAATGTTAGAGCTCAAGAAGGCGGAACAGGAGTTTGAGGTGCAGATGAAGGAGCTCGATGTTGATGTCTTTAGATTAGAGGTAGCAGATGGTCAAGACGCAAGAAACAAGTTCAGCAAGGATTGGACAGCTCGCATTATGGGGATTGCAGTAGTTGGAGGTTTTATGGGGTATATATTTCTTGTTACTCTACAGCCACCAGAGCAGAACTCAGAAGCTTTAATTAATTTAGTTTTAGGATATTTGGGTGGATTGGCTAGTGCTGTGATATCTTTTTATTTTGGTGCATCAAATACATCAAATAACGAAAAGGATTAAAAGTGGCTGGATTTAAACTAAATACATTCGGAGGGTTAAATAAAAAAATAGCCCCAAGACTATTGCCAGAGGATGTTGCTCAAGAAACCTCTAATACATTTTTGGACAGAGGTAGGCTTGAGGGACTACCGCAAGATCTTAACGACCCATCAGAGGCAGGCTCAACACATCCAGCTTCAAACATAAGTGCCGCAACAAGCACAATATTTAAAGCAACAGACAGTGCGTGGTTCACATTCAATGATGATGTAGATGTTATTAAGAGTCCAATAAGAGAGGACTCATTTAGCAGATTTTACTTTACTGGATTTTCTGGAAGCTCTGGGTTCCCAAGAATGGTCGATGCTGCAAACGGCATATCAGGAAGTGGTCCTTACCCAGTTACTAGCTATAGATTAGGCTTACCAACTCCAGGTGCATTTACTTCTGCTCCAAGCATTGACAATACAACTGCGGCTGATGGTGCTACAACAAGCTCAAGGGCTTATGTTTATACAGAGATAACAACATTCGGAGAAGAGGGACCGCCAAGTCTCGTTACGGCTTCAGAGATTATTGATGCGGCTAATGGATCTACAGTTACTCTGTCACTACCAGCTGGATCAAGTGGTGTTTATTCTATAGCGAAAAGAAGAATATATAGAACAGATTTAAATGGTGTATTTAGATTTGTTAAAGATGTTGCAGGTGTATCATCGGGAACAACAACGGATGCTGTCTTGGATGCCTCTCTCGGGGAAGAAATAGAATCAGCAGACAACTTAGCACCGCCAGATGATGTAACGTCAAATCACCCAGACGGACCAATGTTTGGAATAACAACAATGCCTAATGGTATAACAGCAGGCTTTAGTGGTAATACTCTACTATTTAGTGAACCATTCTTACCACACTCATATCCTTTAGCAAATCAGTTAACAACAGCAACCGACGTTGTGGGTATAACAACTATAGGATCAGGCTTGTTAGTTACAACAAAAGGCAAGCCAGTTATAGTTTCTGGTACAGATCCAAGGGCTATGGCTTCTTTAGAGATAGACGCTAACCTACCAAATACAAATAAAAGATCTTTGGTAGATATGGGTGAGTATGCTATTTATGCATCACCAGACGGCTTGGTATTGGCAGCAAACTCAGATGTTCAATTAATAACCCAACAAATATTTACTCGTGATCAGTGGCAGGAATATTATCCAAACAATATAGAGGCATATGAATACGAAGGAAAGTACATAGGCTTTACTTGGGATGGGTCTGACACATCAACAAAGAAAGGTTTCTTGTTTGATCCTAGGGGTCAGAAGAATGCGTTTATTGATTTAGACTTTTATGCACACGCTGGATTTAATGACAGGGAGAACGATGAGCTTTACCTTGTTATTGGGGGAGTACTTAAGAAGTTTGCTAGATCAACAAGCACAAGATCTTACTCTTGGAAATCAAGAGAGTTTTATTCAAACAAGCCAATATCTCCAGGCGTAGCAAAAATAAGTGCTGAGTCCTACAGCGATCTTACCTTTAAGTTATACGCAGATGGATCTCTTAAGCATACTCAGGTGGTCACTAATAATAATATCTTTAGATTACCTGGAGGTTATCAGGCTAAATCATTTTACATAATCATTGAGGGTACAGATGCCGTCAATGAGGTTTGTGTATATGAAAGCCCTAGGGAGATAACTTAATGGGTAAGCCAAAAGGCACATTCTCAGTACCAAGAAGTTTTGACTCTGAGCAGAAAAGATTTGCTCAACTGCTTAACGAATCTGTGGCTGTTCTCAAAGGAGAGCTTGGAGATCCTTTAGATGCTGCTGTAACTTATAATGATTTAATAAACTCTGGACTGGCAAAGAGAGATCTTAGAATCGGTAGTAATGGTTTTATTGGTGGGGGTGGCGTTGGTATTATTCCTGGCGATGGACCTGTATTAGATATACCACCAGCACCAACTGGGGTTCAGGTAAACGGAGCATTTCAAAATATACTTATTCAATGGGACAAGCCAACATTTCTTGGATTCTCATATGCTGAGGTATGGGCAGCAACATCTAACACCTTTGCAGACAGAGTTCTAGTTGGAACATCTACAGCGTCTTTATTTTCACATCAAGTCGGTAACGGACAAACTCGATATTATTGGATTAGGTTCGTAAATACACAGGATGTGGCAGGACCGTTTAACTCAACAACAGGAATAGGTGATAGCACTGTTATTGATATTGGTGCACAGATGGCTCTGCTATCAGAAGAGCTGCAAAACCTTCCTGGATATACAGCACTAACAACCTTGATTACTAATGCAGATGTGGCAAACGCTGCCGCCGCAGCCACCGCAAATACAGCAGCAAGAGTTATAAGATCAACGTCCGCACCAACAACAAGAGCTGATGGAACCGCCCTGGTGCAAAACGATGTATGGATTGACACAGACGATAATAATCAGATGTATATAAGAAATGCTTCTAATAATGGATGGGAAGAAGCAAGAGATGGAACTTTAGTTACTCTCGTTAACAGTATTAATACTCAGCAAGGCACCAATACCACAAATATAGCCTCTGCAACGAGTGATATTATCACCCTCACGAGTGAAAACTCTAGCAGGGCTTCTGAAATTACAGCCTTAGAAAGCACGATTAATAACTCCTCAACAGGACTAGCAGCTGCTCATTCAGCAATAAACACTGAACAAACGACAAGAGCTAATGCAGACACCGCACTAGCATCTGATATAACATCCCTAACCTCCACCGTTAGTTCAAATACTTCAGCTATTAGTAGTGAAGCCACAACCAGAGCATCAGCAGACACAGCTTTAGCAACCGACATAACCAACCTAACGTCAACAGTTGGATCCAATACATCAGATATTGCAACCGAGCAAACCACAAGAGCCAATGCGGATACGGCACTTGCAACAGATATAACAAATCTAACATCCACGGTAAATTCAAATACTTCTGCAATATCTACAGAACAGACTACAAGAGCCAATGCAGACACCGCACTAGCCACTGATATAACCAACTTAACTAGCACTGTTAACGGAAACACATCTGCTATATCTACAGAAGCTACAACAAGGGCTAATGCAGATACAGCTAACGCCACGGCTATAAGCAACCTTAGCTCAACAGTTGGAACGACCAATGCCAACGTATCTACACTACAAACATCTGTATCTAACCTAGAAGGGGATGCAGACGCAATGTTTGTTATACAAGTTGCCACTGAATCTGACGGAAGTAAGTCAGCAGCAGGTATGGTTATTGGATCTAATGCAAGTAGCGGTAGTGGTGCACAGTCATATGTGCAGTTTCAGGCTGATAAGTTTGCAATATGGAGTGGATCTACAAACGTAGCCCCATTCATTGTTAACAGTGGAACTGTTTTCATAAAGGATGCCATGATTGAAAACGGTGCTATAACAAATGCAAAAATACAAGACGCAACCATAGATAATGCGAAGATAACTGCTACATTAGACGCTGCAAAAATAACAGCTGGAACCCTGTCCGCAGATAGACTAGATGCCTCTGTCATACTTTCAACAGACTTGGCAACAAACACATCTACTTCTATACACGGTGGTAATATAATTACCAATACTTTAAATGCAGACAAAATAGTAACAAACTCTATTACTGGTACACAGATAAATGTTGATACTCTTAATGTAAAAAGTTTTGATAATGTGAGCTCAACCATAGTCAGTCATGTAACGGCAGGTACTAAATTTCCATTAGCCAGGGATGGTCAAACATATATACAAAGAACGGGAACATATACAGGAAGCAATGCCTCATTCGTTCCAGTAACAATTACACAGGTAAGAGACAACGCAGGTTATGTTGCTATCTTTTCAGGTGTTTTGGGTAACGTAAATGGTGGTAGAGTTCAGTATTCATTAAATAATTCTACTTGGGTAAACGCAAGTGGTAATACCAATATTTATTGGAATGCAGGAACTTATAGAGGTTATACCTATGTGTATACAGGACAGATAACCACGCTATCTGCTTCACAGTCTACAGTCTACTGGAGAGTATATTTTTCTGGAAGTTATAACCACACACAGCTTTCACTTAATGTAATGATGGATAACACACGATAATGAATTTATTTACAATATACAAAACATCTACTGGCGAAATTTTATACAACACATCAACCGTTGCTGAGATAGATGAGCTTGGTTTACAAGAGGGTGAGGGTGCTGTTGAGGGGCACTATCAGTCTAATGAGTACAAGATCCTTGAAGAAGTTGCTGTATTAAGGACGGACAATGTGTTGGAGATGTTAAGGATAAAGAGAGGTCAATTACTATCAGAATCAGATTGGACTCAGACATTAGACACACCATTAACAGATTCAAAGAAGGCAGAGTGGGTTACTTACAGACAAGCCTTAAGAGATCTACCGTCTAATAACTCAGATGCGACTTCTATAGATGATGTAACATTCCCTACAGAACCAGCTTAAATCGTAATATAATAGTACATAATTATGCAATTTAATGATATCTTACAAGAGAAATGTTAACCCAAGTTGATATAAGAGTTTACTGGGATTCCGTCAAGCTTGGCTTGCGGGAAATAAAAAAAGAAGCAAACCCAGATTGGCGACCAGAGGACATATATACTGCTATAGTAAACGGAGTAGCAGAGCTTTATATAGATATAGAGCAAGAGCCGTGTGAGAGCTTTATTGTTTTACAAGAAAAGCCAGCAATGTTCAGTCCAACAAAGTCGTTACTTATTTGGGTGGCATATGATAAAAGAGGAGATGCTAACGATATGTATATGGAATACATAGAAGAAATGGCTAGAGAAAGAGGATGTGACAGGGTTGAACTCTGGACTCCATGGAGAGGTCTAGCTCAAGCATTATCTCACAAGGATTATAAAACGAAATTATACATAGTGGAAAAGGAGTTATAATGAGTGGAGGCGGCGGATCAGCAAATATACAAGAGACTAAATCTAGCAAAAAGTTAGCATCAATTGCAGCTCAAAGATTTAATCTTTATCAAAAATATCATGTTCCTATGGAGAACCAGTTTATCTCAGAAGTACAAGCTATGAATACACAAGCAAGCTTTGATACAACTGAGGCAGTGGTTGCTGCATCTATAAAACCAGAATTTCAACAGATGTATAATCAGGTAAAACAAAACCTTGCACAACAAAATGTAGATCCCAGTAGCGGAAAATATGAAGCAATAACTTCACAAGTTGCACAAGCAGAAGCAAGAGGTGTTGGCACGGGTACAGCAAGCGGTCTTGGAGGGCAGGTAGACAGATACTACCAAGGCATGCAAAATGTTGTTGCGTTAGGGCAAGGTCAAGCTGGAACTTCTATATCTGGTTTGGGAGATATAGCCTCTATGGCTGGCAATGTTGGTAGAGCCCAAGCTAGGTCAGGATTAGATAGATATTTAGGCAGACAAGAGATGGCAGGCACGCTTATTGGAACAGGTCTTGGAACCTTTAGCACACTTAATAGCACACTTAAGAATACTGGGTAATAATTGATGTTTGGACTTTACGAAGATGAAAAAAATGACGATCCTTACAATCCAAACGATGGAAGTTTGTATGTAAATCCTTTTAGGAGTGGAGATAAATCAGCACAAGAAACTTTATCTGATTTATATGAAAGTGAATTTCAAGATTATTTGAACAGATTCTTCCCAGTGGAACAAGATTTAATAGAGCAAATGACCACAGGATTTGAGGGATTGCAACAGGAAGAGATAGGAAGAGCACAGTCTGCGGTGGCAAAACAATACTCTATTTCACGCGGGCAGCAACAAAGAAGAAGGTCTGGCTATGGTTTGGATCCAAGTCAAAACAGACAGGGTGATTTTGATAGGTCTGAAACCTCGGCAATAGTTGCGGCAAAAAACTTTGCTAGAGAAAGATCAGAACAAAGAAGAATGGATATAATATCTGGTGGCTTAGGAAGCGTCAGGGATAGATCGGTATTACAAGGAGTAGGATAATGGCAGGTGGATTAGGTTTAATAGGAACTGGTTTAAAAACCAAAGAACAAGGTCTTCAGGCTTTAACAAAAGCAGCAGAAGAAGAATCAAGGAATGAGGTTATGAAACAACAAATAGAAGGTCAAATGGCAGCTGCTGAGATGGGGCAGGCAGCAACATTAACATCCGCAGGTGCAGGAGTCGGTGCTTATGCAGCGATGGGTGGCTCAGTCGGAGGACCAGTGGGAGCATTAATAGGTGCAACAGCTGGTTATTTATTCAGTAAAATAATATGAGTTTTGCAAGAGGATTTAATAGTGGTTATGGTTCTGTCTTAGATGGGGTTCGCCTAGCTCAACAACAAAAAGAAAGTGAAAGAATTAGGCTTAGGGATGAAAAAAAATTAGCACTTGATGAGCAAGAGGCAAAAGGATTTTATCAAAATGAACTAGGAGAAGTTATAAACAGAGATCAAGCTTTTGTAAAAAATGAAGATGGAACTGAGTCTTTGTTAGAAGGTGTTAAATTTAGACCCGGAAGATTAAGACAACAAGCCGCTTTAACAGAGTCAGCGGAATATCAAAACACACCAGAGATGAGGGCTTTAGCAAAATCCTCGGTTCAAAGCTTATTAGATCAAAGAGATGCTAATACAGAAGCCCAAAGAATTATGAATGTCAAAGGTCGCACAACTCAACAGGGTGTAATGATACATGGTTTTTTTAGTGGATTTGATTCAATCATAGATAACCCAGAGGAATGGAGTAATATGTCAGATGTAGAAAAAGATATTTTTTTACAAACTAAGGCGGCAGAGGCTCAGGGCATAGAAGATGATTTAGGAGATAACCCCTTAGAACCTTTTTTAGATAGCAATGTTCCAGGATACAGAGTAGCAAATAAAATTCAAAACATGATACAAAAGGATCCAAGTGCATTAGAGAGACTAGATTTGAATGACTATGCGGGTGGTCTTAATAGTTTGTTTGGGATGCAGACTAAAAGATTTAAAGGTAAAGCATTTGAGGGTGGCGGTGTAAAAGGTATTGTTGAAGATGTTAATATAGATTTTTCTAGTTATAAACTTGATGCGGATAATAATACATTAATACTTAAGGCTAACTATAAGGTTAAAAAAGAAGACGGAGAAGTAGTTACAATTAATGGCACTTTAAATGACACCGATAGAGAGATTATAAAATCAGACTTAGATGCATCAGATGAAGTTGCTTTTTCTATGAATGACCTTATTGATTACACTGCCTCTGGTGCTGCAATGTTTTCATATATAGGGGACCCAAAACTTAAAGAGGTAGTTAAGGCGGGTAAAAAAGCTGCATACAAAAAAGCAATAATGTTCCCATCTGCTGATTATGGAGAGGTTAAGAAAATAGAGGCTCAGGCTGAAAGTTTATTTCTTAAACAACAAACTCAAATAGAGAGCAAGTTTAATAAAGCTGGAGTTAATGATAGTTACGCAGAATTTTTTACCACTGGCGATGTAGGAGATGAGAACTTGGTTGTATCGGATATAATCAATAACTTCCCAGATAAGGATCTGTATTTAGATCAAGTAACTGATGACGAAAACTACCCAACAGGTTATAAACTTAAAAGAGATGAAAATGGCAATCCACTCCCTCTTTGGAAACTTAAGACAACATCTATGAAAAGCACAGAAGAAATTAGAAAAGAACTTTCCTCTGGCAATCCAAATATGTTTGCAAACCAAACAAATAAAGTTACATATTCATTTAACAGTTTTGATGAAGACCTAGATAATACTATGTCATTGCAAGAGGTTAAAGGCGTTATTAATGAAGCCAATCCCAATACATATCCATTAATAGAGGAGTGGCTAAAGAGCAGTGGTATGCCAGTAACTGTTGAAAATATACTTCCTCTTTTACAAACTATAGACAAAAATGGTGATCTTTAAGGAGAAAGCAACGTGGCAGATGATAACTTCTTGGACTTTTATAAACAAAACATAAAACCATTAGATGATGAAGACGAAGATGCTTCTGTTGAAGAAAGTTCTGACATAGCTTCACAAGCAGAAACAGATCCTTTTTTAGACTTTTATAGAAAAGAAACTACAGACACCCCCTCAAAGTCTCTTTTTAAAAATGTTTCTGATTATACAGATGCCAGTCTATCTACAGCTTTTAATAACACGTCAGTTGCAATGTCAACATTGCTCTTAGAAGACGAGTTTGCAAAGATAGACTCTCTAAAAGGTAAGTATGGTTATGGTGACTTTGCATATGATTTGGCAAAATCTTTAATGCCAGGAAAACTTACGTCAGCAAGTTCCGTCAGTGCTGTTAAAAAGTTTGTACAAAGTAAAAAAGTTAGTCATGAAGATTCTTATAAGAATAACCCAGAATATAAAGCTGAAGTAGACAGATATGAAGAAGCTGTTATGGGTGCTTTTGACAAAAATGTAAAAGCAAAACAAAAAAAACTCCAAGAAAAGTTCAATGAAAAAGGATATAACGACTTAAACGAAGGAGTAATTGGTGGAATGTCTAGTGCAATGACATATGTTCCAGCAGCAATTGCACTATATGCAACAAGAAGCCCGGCAGTTTTAGAGTCATATATAGCTCTTATGGGGGTGCAGTCTAAAGGAATGGCTTTTGCTGATGCAATTAACAGGGGCTCTGACTATAGTCAGGCTATGTCCAACTCTAACTGGAGTGGGTCTATTGAGTCTGCGTTGGGAAGAGTTGGATTTGGTCCCAACTCGCAGTTCATGAAACAGTTTATTTCAAAAAATGATGGCTCTTTTAAGAAAATGATAAAGCAGGCACCAATAAATGTTTTGACAGAAATGGGTGCAGAGTCTGCTACCACATTATTACAAGAGACATCTACAGTTCTACATGATATACAAAGTGATTTGAGAATAGCCTTAGATAATCAGGATAACCCTCAGTATGATGGTCCAGGTGTAGGAGAACTTCTAATGGATTACTTACAAACAACAGTTATAGCTGCAGGTGTTGGTGCAGGTGGAACCTTGGGAGTGACGGGTGGTATAAAGTATACTGGAGACACCCTAGGAAAACTAGCAAAGGCAGGAATTCAAAAAGGGTCTGATTATATAGAAGCACACACAAAAGTCTTAAGCAATGTTGAGAAGTCACAAAGACCTTTAAACAAACTTACAATGGATGCATCAAACAATGATTCATTTGAAGACTTTATAAATCAAGATGAGTTTATAGAAAAAATAGCAAACGATATTGTTTCTCTTGATATAGACGCATACGACAGAGAGACAAAACCAAACAAGGTTAAATTTCCAAAAATGGACAGACCTGTAAAAGCAAGAAGCGTCTTAAACAGAAGAATAAGCAAGGATTTCTACAGGCTACCAGAGCTTGCGTATGCCCTTGGTATTAATGTTAAAGATATTCCAAAAAACTATTGGTCAAAATCAGGAGTTAAAGACTTTGATGAGTTGCAAATATTTTTTGAGGAAGAAGGTTTTTTAAACCCCAACAAAATACAAAATCTTAATCCAACAAAACCAGAAGAAGATAGAACTGAACAGATTATGGAGTTAATATCTAATAACCCAGAAAACATAACTGCTATTGAAGACAGGGGTGGATTTGAAGATCAATACGACATTGCAATGTACACATTTTTAAAGGGTCAAAAAGATTCTTTAGATAATAAAAAAATAGCAAATAAAAACAAACTTAAGGGAGATGATGTTTTTGAATCATTAACTAGGCTTGAAGAAAAAGGAGAGGTTGTAGAAGACGAAAATGGGTGGCGTGTTGTTGATAATAGAGATGCTGACATGGTTCCCTTGGATACAGACACAACAGGATTCACACAACAAGATATAGAAAGCATGCCCGTAGATGAGTTTTCTCAAGATCAACAAGCAGAACAACAACAAAAGATAGATGAAGGGTCATTGGTGCCAGTAATAGTGACACCAAAAAGAATAAAGAAAAGAAAAGTCGCAGACGACCCAGATCCAAAAGATTCTTTTGAATACAATGACATAAGTGGAATGATGAACTTCTTTGAGGGAGTCAGCATGAAATATGCTGACAAGTATTCTCACTGGAGAAAATTAGAAAAAGATTTAGTTAATGAGATAGGATTTGATGGTGTTGAACAATACTTGCTAGAGGCTGGGATAGACCCATCCAAAAGAGATTGGAGGGTTGGAGTTCAATCGGATATATATCAAGGACCAGTTGTAGAGACTAGCAATGTTATCCAACAAGAAATAATACCAAAGCTAGTAAAACATTTAGAAGAAAACAATATTGATTTAGAATCTTTTGATCATTTTCTTTACAACCTTCATGCCACAGAAAGAAATAATTTTATTAAAGATGAAAACATTAAAGAGCTAAAAAACTTAAGCACATTAGAAAAAAGTGGAAAAACAACACCAAAGCAAAAGAAAAGAATAGAAGTTCTAAAAGAAAGAATTGAAACAGGCAAGGGTTCTGGTGTTACTACTGAGGACGCACAAGACACTTTAAGAGAATATGGTGTAGAAATAATGGATGATGGCACCGCTATTGCAAAAAGCAAAAAAGGTATAAACCTTTTAGCTGGATATGAAGACTTTGTTACGACATTGCTTGATATGAAAAGAGATGCATATAGAGAATCAGGGTTGGTTGATGAAAATCAAATAGACGATTGGAATGAAAGATATAAGTATTATGTTCCTTTAAAAGGTTTTGCCGAAAACACCCTAGAAGTAGATGGGGTTACTATGCAGAAAAAACAATCCACTAATGGGCTTATTAATAAATCTTTAGGAACTCCTAAAACAATAGAAAGAGCTGCAAAGGGCAGAGATTCTGTAGCAGCATCACCTTTGACTCAAACACTATCAGATGTTATGGCTTCTAAAATTTATGCACAAAAAAATAGAGTTCATAAGGCTGCTGGAGACATGGCACTTGCATTTCCAAACTCAAAACTTTGGGATGTTAAACCAGATAATACAGGAAAAACTTGGGCTTTTGACGCAAACCCAAGACTGCCAAACACTTCACAAATAAGCTTTAAAAGTAACGGTAAGTCTTATTCGTTGTTATTAAAAAGCAAAAAGCTTTCTGTTGGCTTAGAACATATGGACAACTCTGTAAATGAAATGCTATATAAAGCATCAAGACCATTAGTATCCTATCTTTCTTATATGAACACATCTGTTGATCCCGAGTTTGTTGTCAACAACTTTATGAGAGATGTTCAAACTGGGTATTATAATCTTTTAACTGAAAGAGATATGAAGGGCGGAAGATTTGAGGGTGTGTCTACCTTAGCACGAGAAGATGTTGCAAAAAATTTCAATGCTAAGTCGTTATTTAAGAATATGAAATCATATTTTGTTTATGAAAGAAATAGAAATTCTAAAAACCCAATGGACAGAGAAAGCTATGAGTACAAATTAATTAAAGCTTTTAAAGAGGCAGGCGGACAAACAGGGTTTTTGGATCAAAAAACATTAGACCAAAGACAAGAGCATATGAGAAAATTAATGGATATGTATCAAGGCGACCTTAAGGCTAAGGCTTCAAGGGCAAAAGATATAGCATTAGATTTTATTGAGGATACAAACTTCGCGGTTGAAAATGCTTCTAGGATTACTGCATTTGAAGCTTATGTAAATGCAAAAGGAGGTTTAGATAAAGTATCTCAAGCCGACCTGGACAGAGCAGCGGCGTTGGCAAAAAACCTAACAGTAAACTTTAACAGGGGCGGAACAAGCACTGGAAAAATAGGATCTATGTATTTATTTTTTAATGCAAGTGTTCAAGGAACCATGAATGTTTTTAGGGGAATGGGAACAAAACAAAAACAAGATATATTTAAAGGAATATTTGCATTAGGATCCGCCACTACAATGACCAATATTATGTCAAGTGGTGAAGATAAAGAAGGTCTTTACTACGAAAAAATATCTGATTTTGATAAAATGACTGGCATAATAATGATGTTGCCAAACGTATCTCAAATAGACGGAAAGTTTACCGTAGAAAAATATGGAGTTTCTGGTAGGGGAAAAAGATATTTTATGATTGATAATAAGGGCAAGAAAAGACCTGTTGCTGTTAAGATACCACTACCCTATGGATATGCTTTTTTTCATAACTTAGGTAGAATCACAACAGAAATTGCCATGGCGAAGGGAATGGACAATTATGATAGAGATATAGGTGAGGCTTCATTAGAGCTTGGTCAGTCCCTTATCTCGAACTATAGCCCGCTAGGGTTTGATAATAGTGATAATACTTTTAAAAATATTGCTAAAACATTAAGCCCGGATTCTTTAGGAATGGTTCCCGTAAAACAAATTACAGAACTTCTTGTTAATGAAGACTTTTTTGGGGCTCCGATATACTTTCAAAACTTTCCAGGTCAAAGCAAGCCAAGCTCTTGGCATGAAAAAAATAAGACTATGGATTACCTAGAAGACTTTACTAAGTTTATAAATGAAGAAACAGGAGGTACTGACTATGCTCCGGGTAAAGTTGATATAGATCCATCAATAATACAGTATGGTTTTGATTATATGTTTGGTGGTCTTGGCAGAACTGGAAGAAGGTTCTTTCAGATGGCGACAGAGGACAATGTACCATTAGAAGAAAGATCGTTTGTAAGAAGATTAATGGTAACAACTAGAGATGTTGAAGACAGTAGTAAGTTTTATGACAACTACATAGAGCTTATTAATATTCAATCAAGATATAATGATGGCAAAGACTCCAAAGTCAGAGATCGAGATGAGTGGCTTAGTGGCTCTAATCCTTGGGCTAGAGAATTAATCAACACAAAAAGCGAAAGACTTACCAGAGCTAGAGGAAATAAATCTGCACTTAACAAAGCCATCAAAAAAGTAAAATCTTTTAAAGATAGAGAAGATGAAATTAGAAATAAATATTACAGATCTGATAATGACAAATATAATAAATTACTAGAAGGTATAAACTTAGAAAGAAATGATTTTTATCAAGAGTTTAATAATTTAGTAAAAGAGGCAAAGAAGCAGGACTAACAGATACATACTGATAGGGGGAAATATGACAAAGCCCATTAATCCTGCTGTAAACATTAAGATATCAGAGTATTACTAACCTCACAAGCATCGCTTAGATAATCTTTTGACAGATGTGCATACCTGTTGACGATGTTAAAGTCTGACCAACCACCAAGATGTTGTAATGTGTGAAGCGGTGTTCCGTTCTGCACATGGTGAGTAGCCCAGGTATGCCTTATATCATGCCACCTAAAACCTTCTAGGTTTGCCTTCTTTAAAGCGTTGTACCATCCTGTATTAGATGCTCTGCCAATCTTTCTGCCAGCATATGTAAAAACGTAAGGACCAACTCGGTCTATAGAATCTAGCAATTCTTTACACTTGTTATTCAAAGGTACACACAAACTTCTACCGTTTTTTGTTTCAGATCCATCAATAGCTATTTGATTTTCCATGATGTCAATCCACTTAAGATTAAAACAGTTCGACATTCTTACACCTGTAAGCAAAGAAAAAACAAATGGTTTTTGTAGATGAGCTGGAAGTTCATTACGAAGCCTGTTTATATCATCCAAACTAAAATACTTAACCCTCGCAGACTCCTCTTTAACTTTTTTAATTATAGGCTTAGAGTCTAACCATCCCAGCTCTTCATAGGCGTACATAAGTATTGCTCTGAAATAATTTAAATATCTATTAACAGTTCCAGGCTTGCCTTTTATTCCAGATCTAATGTTTACAATATCTGATTTCTTTATGTCTTTTATATCTATGCCATCTAGTCTTGGGTCAAAGTATTTGCGATAAGTAAAATCATTTTTACCCATTTTATTAAACTTATAATATTCAGTAACGGCTTCTTTCCATGTATTCATTTTGAATCCTCTTTGGTTGATTTAATAGTTCCCTTAGCTTAAGACCCCAAAGCTTTTTAAACTCTGGATCCTTGGCTCTTTTCTTTGCTTCGTTCAAAGCAATACATCTTCTAGTTATATTATCCATTTAGCAAAACCAAAAAAGCTGCACATAAAAACATGCCCATTACAGATATTATAATTAAAGTATCATGTTTCATTTTTGACCCTCTTCTTATTATCTTTATGCATTTTATAAAACCTTTTGAAGTATTCTATTTCTTCTTGCATGTTCCCCCAAATCTCATCTCTAACTTCTTTTCTTGCTTCGGTGCTTAACCTGGTAAGAACTTCAAAGTCTGTTTTCTTTGGAAACCACCATTGATGATTAAATGATTTATACATAGCAGAGGGTTCTCCAGTGGTCTTCCATCTCCACTCAACAGTCCCATGTTTTGTATCTTCGTTAAATATTGTTAGTTTCTTATTCATAATTTCCCCACCTGTATTTGAATATGTAATCATTGTAAACTATATAATGTATTTTTTAAATAGCTGTAAAGGAATAAGACATGCTATTTTTTTTTGATCATCTCCATTCCCAATTATATCTCTGGACTCAATATTGTTAATCATGATGCATTCTATTATTTTTCTTGGAGTTATCCACATGGTTTCAACTCCTGTTTCTATAATCCAAAAGTCTGCCTCTGTGCTAAGAAGTGCTGATGGCTTATTAAACATAAACAATTCAACAAGAATGTTTCCTGTCTCTTGACTCTTATAATCAACCTTGACTTCTATCTTAAGGTTTTTTTCTGGGATAAATATGTCATACGGTTTAAATTTTCCAGGTACAAGAACTGCTGTTGGATATTTTTTTCTAAGTGATATTAGAACTTTGTTTTCTATTTCATGTCCAACCGCTAGATCTTTCTTAAAAGCATCTGATGGATTGGTCATTATTCTTCTTCGTCTTTTGGTTTATTTGTAAAGGTCTGTCTTATTTTATAGCCTTGAGAAATGTTCTTCATATTTATTCCCTTTCTAACAACCTCTGATAGCTTATTCCACTCAAGGATTTCATCCTCGTACCTTCCGCACGTTTTACATCTTTGATCTCCAAGGGTTGTAGTGCAAACACCCCCAGTACACGGAGATCCAGACAGGGATCTCTTTCCTAGAATAGCCGAGAGTCTCTCAAAATCTGAAAGACCCTTGTCTATATCGTCAGTCATTAGGACTCTTCTTTATCCTTAACTTCTTTTTGTTCAATAACCTTGTAGGTTTCTGGTAGGTATGAAGTAAGGTTAGTTCTCTCAACTTCAGCACCCACTTGGATAAGTCTTACGAGTTCTCCTAGGAGTGGCTGTATTGTTTGTTGATAAAACTGTTGTGCCGCAACAGCTCTGTTAGCCTCTTCAGATAAGTCTTCTATGTTATAAGATCTTACCTCTTCATCTACCTTTACCGTTATTGTTGGCTTTTCTTTATTTTCCATGGTTACTCCTTAGAATGGTAAATCATCTTCTGTAATTCCAGATGGAAAAACTTCTTCTGATTTTTTTTCTGTTGCATTATACCCTTCTGTTTTTGGCATTACACTAAAACTCATTACGGGAGCTTTTGGATTTGCACCTGGTTTTCTTGCCCAACCATTCAGAAAGTATTCTTTGCCCTCAATATTTATACCCCCAGTATAATCTGGTTGTGTTTCTTTTTCTTTTTTATCGTTTTTCCAAATAGATCCACGATTACTATTGTCATACTGTTTCATTTATTTCTCCTTTTTAGACCAGTCTTCTAAAACTTTATTTACAATATAAGCAATCTTTCTGTCATTAAATCTATGACCTTCTATCTTGCTAACTTTTACAAGCTTATCGTATATATCGCTGTCGATTCTTGAGCTAATTGATTTTTTATTATTAGCCATTTTTTTCCTCCAATAGCTTGGTATAAATCCTAGAGTCTCCTTCAGACCTGTAACTTTCCATCACATCTCTGGGGATTTCCTGTTCCTTAACCAACCTAGCGTAGTTTATTCTTCCTCTTGCTTGTGTCATGTGACACTTCACTTGTGAGGTACTAAATGCTCCGCCATGTTTTGCTATTAACACAGCAGACAATATCTTTTTCCTTTCATCTAGGATTAAAGCCTTGTCCTTGAGCTCTTTCAGTTCTTTTAAAACAGATGCTAATTCAGACGTATCATCTTCATCATCAACTGACTTATAATTTATTCCAGGCTCTTCTTTGTCTTGAGTCCACCTTTCAATATAATTTGGGTCTAGTTTTTTTTCTGCATACCAGTCCATAAATTCTTTTGCTTTTGGTATATATGTTTTTGCCCAATCTTTATCTCTCTTGACCCACTCTTCATAATGCTCTTCATCGCTATACCATTGAAAAAATAACATTTCATCTAAGTCCATGCACTCTAAAGCCATTTGTATTTGATGCCAATAATTTCTTTTGTCTTGCTTAACATCTTTACAAGGCTTACCTTGAGGACATTTAACCTCAACAGCAGAAACATTTCCATTTCTACCTTCAAGCATTATTCCGTCTGGAGATATACCAAGCCAATCATACTTTGGGTGCACCACAAAAGATGGTTGTGTTATTTTATATCCCATTCTCTCTAAGGTTTTTAAGGCTAAGGGCTCGCTGTCTGTACCGTGTTTCATTGCAAACATAGCAAATTGATTAAATGGGTCTTGTGATAATCCGTTAGACTCTCTATACATATCTCTTCCCAAAGACTCCCATTGATCTCCCTTTGTCCAAATACATTCTTGTGCGGTCTTACAGAGCCTTGTGCCAGTGATTCTATTTGCTCTTTGTTGATGCCAAGCCTCTGATCCTTGTTTAATTTTTTGCATTACTTAACTACCTTGCTGTATAAAAGATTTAACTGGACTCTAGTTTCTTTGTCGTTACTAAGCTCTGCAACCTTGTCGTATTGTTGAAATAGTTTTAGGGCTTTTTCTTTATCTTTATAAACCTTTCTAAGTTGTGTTTTAAACTCTTCTATAATAGAAACCTCTTCTTGGTCGGCTTCAGGTTTTGAGTTTTTATCAACCCCTTCCATCTCTGGTTCAACAACTCCCTCAAAAGGGACACAAAATGTTTCCAATAAAGCATTTCTATAAGCAAAAGATCTTGCAGCCTCTAGGTCTTTGGCTTGTTGTGATAAGCTATGACCAACATAAGACCTGTCAATAAAAGACCCATCCTCTGTACATAAAAACCTAAGAGTTCCAACAACTCTAGTTAAAGTATTCTTACCGTCTATAAATTTAGTAGAAACATTTAACCCCGGTTGTACAATTGTTAATATTTTGTTTTCAAATAAAGGTTTTGAAAAAGACTGAATGATCTGGTCAATACCTCTGTAATTATATTTTTGATAGTTGTTAACACCTTCTTTTGCGATAGGGTTTAAAACCATGTATTCTTGAACGCATTGTAAAGCTTCGTATATTTTTTCTTTTGCCATATTATTTCTCCTTGGAATAATTGTATTCTTTATAATATATTAAATCAAGTATTTACAATAATTATATTTATGTGCTTTAATGTTCTCTTACGAGGGAAAATATGTCATTGGAATACATCACTAAAGTTTTAAAAGTGGAAGTTAACTCTACGCAAAAACTTATACTAATAGTATTAGCAAATTACTCTGATGAATTTGGTCAGTCATATCCATCACATAGAAAGTTAACAGAACTTACCAACCTATCTCTTACAGCTATAAAAGATAATCTTAAAAAGCTTAAGGAAATAGGATACTTGGATTGGGAAAAAAGAAATAATACAAGCAATCTTTATAAGTTAAAGGTGTCGCCGTCAGGTGGCTACCCCCCGCCGTCAGGTGGCTACAATACTAAAGGTAATACTAAACAAATATATATATTAGATTTAGATAGGATGAATGAAATTTATAAAGAGCAATGCGATAAGGTTTTCTATCAGCATAGTGCTAACTCATTCAAAGCCAATACAAGATGGAAAGAGCTGCGTGAATTGGGGAGAAAAGGAATAATATCTCCAAAGACAGGCAAGAAGATAGATTTAACTACTGAAGAGTTTTGGTATAAATATTTTGAGATAGCAAATTCAGATGGTCATAAGAAATGGATTAGATCTTTCTGGGCTAAGAAACCAACCCTTATGACAATGATAGGTCTAAATCAATTTGAAGCAATAATAGAGAGAAGATATGGATAATATTTATGAGTTAGAGGCAAACATAATTGGCTCAATGGTTTTGGATTATAAAAGATTTCAAAGTGCACAAGAAAAAGGATTGATGCCAGATGACTTTGATGTAATTTCTTATAAGAACGCTTACGAAATTATGATTAGAGAAAATGCAAATGACATAGTTACCATTAGAACAAATATGGATAATGATATTATGTTTAAGGAGGTGCAAGAAGCAAGTGCTTACTGTGTAAGCTCAGCAGGATTTGATGGGTGGATTGATCTTATGCAAGACAAGTCAGCTAATAATAAATTATTGCGACTTGCTGAAGAAATACCAAGAATTGTTGGGGAAAAAATAAGCATAGCAGAAAAAATAGACACGGTAAATCAGTTACTTATAGACAATAAGATAACAAAAAACAATGGAACACCAAGAGAGATTAAGGACATACTTGAGACAGTTCATCAAGAATTAAAAAATGCAGGAACAAATTTACAGAACATAGTAAAGACAGGGTTTACGCAAATAGATAAAAAAATTAGAGGATTTAAACCAGGGGACTTGGTTATAGTTGCAGGTAGACCGGGAATGGGTAAGACCACGTGGGCTTTAAATATAGCAACAAATAATATTTTTGCACATAAAAACGTATTAATTTTTAGTCTTGAGATGACTAATGAGCAGCTCATAAAAAAGATTGTAAGTTCTGAATCAGGTATATCTATTGATAAAATGGATGGCGGAAATCTAACAGCGTCAGACTGGAGATTGTTTGAAGAAACAAAAAACAAGTTATCTCAATCCAACTTATATGTTTATGATAAGTCTCCAATAACAATAGAAACACTTGTTAACAAAGCAAAATCAATTCAGGCGGTTAAGCAGATAGACTTAATAATTGTGGACTACCTACAGCTTTTAATGACAACAAGCAAAGCACCAGCAGGATCAGATAACAGAACAGCGTCTATGACTTATATATCAAACCTTTTAAAAGGATTGGCAAAAGAAATAGGCTGTCCTTTAATATCTTTATCTCAACTCAATCGTGGTGTTGAATCAAGACCAGATAAAAGACCATTGCTTTCAGACCTAAGAGACTCTGGTTCTATAGAACAAGACGCGGATATGGTTATAATGCTGTATAGAGAAGATTATTATGATGCATTAGACACAGGTTTGTCTGAAGTGATAGTTAAAAAGAATAGAATGGGAGAGATGGGAACATTTGAACTAAGTTTTGATGGCTCACTATCCAAGTTTATAGACCCAGAAGACAGGGCTTTCGGGAGGAAAAAAGAATATGGACCAATCTGAAAATTTTCATCAACAGTTAAGAGACATAATACCAAGGATATCAGAGGCTAGAGTAAATGTCCTTAAGGCAGATGTTGGTCTTAAAAGAGTATTTTGGAGAGAGCTTTGTATAGCAAAAGAAGAAGGTGAGAGAAGTTATAACTCTCAAAAATCTAAAGCAGAATCTACTGATGAATACGCCCAGGCATCTATGAAGGTTGCTGTTGCCAAAGCATCACTTGATGCACTACAAACAGAAAAACTTGCAGTAGATATGCAGTTTGAGGAATGGAGAACAAAAATGGCTAACTTGAGGATGGAAAGAAATAGATATGGGGCATGATAATTTTAAAAGCTTTTGCAGAATGATGCATGAAGAGTGTAGGTCTGAAAGAAGAAAGCATAACGAGAAAGAAATAAGCTTCGAGGATTACATTAAGGCTAACAATAAAATGTTATTAAAGAAATATGCAGGGCAGATCCCCAAATAAAGAAGAGAAAGATTGGATGGATGCTATATCTAACTTTGGATGTATTGTCTGTCATCTTTTTTACGATTGTTATTCTCCGTCAGAGGTGCATCATATAGATGGAAAAACAAAACCAAACGCACACTTGATGTCGTTAAGCCTCTGTTACAAACATCACAGAGAAGGAATCAACAACGATCTTTATGTTTCACGACATCCTTTTAAACGAGAGTTTGAGAAAAGATACGGAAAACAAACTGATCTTTTAATAAAACTTAGGGAGTTAATAAACAATGAGTAATCATGGAGAGTGGAAAGGCGGTAAGGGTTCTGTAAGAAGAAACTCTAACGAAAAACTATATTCAGAAAACTGGGATAAGATTTTTAATAAAAAAAATAAGGAAGATAAATGCCAAAAAGAAAAAAAGAAAAGATAAATTATAAGTACAACGAAGGCGAACTGATTAACGAGTTCGCAAAGTATGTAGATAAAACATATGAGCAACACTATTCCTTAAACAAGTTTCAGGCTACAGAATTTATTATGGATAGCGGTCACGGAGAGGGATTCTGCATGGGTAATGTTATGAAATATGCACAACGCTATGGCAAAAAAGAAGGCAAGAACAGGGCTGACATACTTAAAGTAATTCATTATGGGTTCTTTGCACTGTACAACCACGACATGCAAAACAAGAAGTGAAACATGTTACCGTCTTTGGAGATATAGATTTACTGAGCTATGCACACAAGATTGCCAACATGCCATCACAGGCGGATAGAATAAAATATTTAGAAGATGTAGATGAAAAGTTTTATGATTTGTTGTATCTTTTATCTATGCAGATGGGAGTCTGCAATACCATTGCAAGGCTTTCGACTCGGGAAAAAAGAAAGGAAGCATGGGAAGAATTACCAGATCATACCAGGTCACTTAAGAGTATGAAGGGAATGGTCTATAATAAAGTAGTTAGAAAATTTAGAAGGAGATAATTATGCCACAAGGAAAAGGAACATACGGATCTAAAGTTGGAAGACCGCCAATGAAAAAAGGAAAAAAGAAAACCGCTAAAAAGAAAAAGTAATGGCTTCTAAAAAGAAATCCACAGTCAACTCTGCTGGTAACTATACGAAACCAACCATGCGTAAGAACCTGTTTAATCGTATAAAGGCAGGATCAAAAGGTGGTAGAGCTGGTCAGTGGTCAGCAAGAAAAGCCCAAATGTTAGCAAAAATGTATCGAGCAAAGGGCGGAGGATATAAAAAATGATTGGTAAATTATTTGACAGGTTTATTGAGTGGAGCCTTAACAGGCAAGAACAACACTTAATGCAGAAACCTAAACCCAAGAGAAAAGTCTCAAGGGTAAGACGCAGGGCTAACGCTAAAAAGAAATAAGTTATGCCTTTAAAGAAAGCACAAAAGTCTTTAATAAGATGGACAAAACAAAAATGGAGAACAGCTAGTGGTAAAAAATCTAGCAAGACTGGAGAGGTTTATGCTCCAGCCAAGACCATTGCTAAGTTGAAGTCCACAGCCAAGGGTAGGAAGAAACTATCTAAGGCAAATACGGTTAAGAGAAAAGCAACCGCAAAGGGTAAACAACATGCCAAACACGGACTGCACAAGGGAAGGAAAAGATAATGGCTACAGTAAAAGATACTAAAAGAGTTTCAAACGGAGTCGTTTACAGGGGTAAGAAATACCCTGGGTTTAACAAACCAAAAAGAAACAGTGGGTCAAGCAAACACAAGATGGAGGTTCTTGCTAAAAAGGGTAATGAAATTAAGGTCGTCAGATTTGGTCATAAAGACTATGGTCATAATTACTCTAGTAAAGCTAGGGACAACTATCTTAAACGATCCGCAGGAATCAAGAACAAATCTGGTGGGCTTACGAAGGATGATAAGTTCTCTGCAAACCACTGGGCGAGAAAAGTATTATGGGCAGGCAAAGGCGGAAAGAAAAAAAGTCCCTAAAATATATCTTAGATGAATTAATTTACAATTTCGTTTATCATAATAGGTGTGATCTTATATAGCGAACAGGAATTACATACTGCCTACAGGAAATATGTTGCCTCGTTTAAAGAAACCCCACATTTAATTATCCCAACACTAAAAGAATTTAGAGAAATCTATGAAGAGTATTGGGACTGGTATTTTAGCAATGAGCAAAAAAGAAGAACTCATTAATCTATTTAAGGAAAAAGGATTCGAAAGAGTTTCTCTTCGATGGATTCCAACAAACCCCTACGGCAAAAGACATAAGTTGACTGGATGGATTTATAGAATATCTGGTGACGATGAGTGGTCTGGTCTTGGAAAGAATTTTGAAGAAGCATCAAAAACAATAGACCTTTTATAGCTTTTTCTTCTTTTCTTTATGAGGTTCTTCATAAGTAGTGAATCTGTTTCTGCATGTTTCTGATAAGCACTCTCTTCTCCTTTTTAAAACAGTACCATCAACAAACTTTCTAACATCAATAACCCTAGTGTCAGTTCCACATTCATAGCAAACCATCTTGTCATCCCCTTTATGTAATTAATGATTACGATAATAAGACCATAACAATTTATAGTCAATCGAAATATTGTTTTATTTATTAATTAATGTATCTTTACATTATTATCCACACACATTTTAAAAAAAAAGAATGGAAGCAACAGGCATAGAAATGCGTATAGCAAATTTAGAAAAGCATATGGAAGAGGTTCTTTCTTTTGTTAGGCATATACCAGTGCTTGAAGAGAGAATAGGAAGATCATTGAGTCAGTCTTCAGATCACGAAGTCAGACTTAGAACTCTTGAACAGTCTCAAATGAGGGACAATGTTCAGTCTAAGTGGGCTGAAAGAATAATAGGTGGCGTGGTGATTGGTTCTATTATAGGAATTGGCGGAGCAGTGTTTACTTATGTTCTTTAATAAAAAAGATTCAGACGCTGTTCTTGAGAGAATTGCATATATGCCACAAGGAACTTTGGGAAAACTTACTATAGGAACTGAAGTCTTTTGGACTGCTGAACGTCCCTGGAGAAACAATCAAAAAGAAGTGAGCTGCATTCCCAATGGAAACTATACCTGTAAAGCTTATACATCAAAAAGATTTGGAGAAACATTCGAGGTTACTGATGTAGAAAACAGAACATATATTCTTTTTCATGTTGGGAACTTTCCAGAAAAAGATTCTCATGGATGTATTCTGCTTGGCGAAAGATTGATGGATAATCAATCAGCAGTATCTTCTAGCAAGGTTGCGGTTAATAGATTTAGAGAGACTTTAAAAGATGTTGAAAGCTTCGATATCGAAATTAAAGACACAACCCCATACGACTGGTCATAAGACTAGGATATGTAAGACTTGTTTAATCAACAAGCACATAGATGACTATGAGGTAGCTAAAGGCTACAAAAGAAGAGAATGTCGCCCCTGCCGTTCGGCGGAGAAAAGAAAAAAAATCAGCAATAGTCCATATCTTTATATAAACAACCTATACGGACAACTAGCATACAGAAGGAAGAAGACACATAAGTTTGATATAACAAGAGAATACCTACACAAGTTATACGATAAACAAAAAGGAATTTGTGAATACTCAGGGGTGGTTATGACTAATGTAAAAGACGGATCTGGATATCACTTACAAAACATATCAATAGACCGCATTGACAACACTAAGGGTTACGAGGAGGGTAACATTGCCCTAGTGTGTCTAGCAGTAAATATGATGAAATACACCTTAGAGTTAGAAGAACTCATAGATTGGTGTAAAAACATCTCAAAAAATAATTAAGACTCCATGTTCTTTAATATGTGAGCAATCACTTCTATAGTCCAACCATTGCCCAACATCTTGTATCTTTGTGTATTAGAGACATGGTTGGTGTAGTTATCAGGAACGGTTTGCAGTCTTTCACATTCTAAAGGCGTAAGCTTTCTCCAATAAACATCATCTTTAACTAAAACATTATCCTTTTGTACTGTAGATATGTTGTTGGTTTTGTCATCCCTTCTTAGTTCAAGCATCTGCTTAGACTTTCCTGCAATAGATCCTTTGTGATCTTGTCGCACTCCATCCACCTTATATCTTCCAACGTATCTCCCACAGACTACTTTGGGTTCCCTATTACCACCTTGACAAGTGTTTACTGTTGGAGATTTTCCTTCTGGACTATAGACCCTTTTCAAAATGTCATGCCCATTAACATCAATCGCTGTGCCTATATGTTGAGGCACTAAAGTCATTCCATTGTTCCCAGCTCCCTTATACATGGATGCTGTCATGCAAAGCGACTTCTGATCTAAGTTTTTGTAATGTCTTCTATTTCTTGCGGTATCTTTCGTTGGGTTTTCATTTGGATTCTCTTCTAATATGTCTCCCAAAACAACACCCCTTTCCTTTGGCATCTCTATCCCTGGAATGTTAGTCCAATAATATCTTTGCCTAGACTGTGCTGATACAAGAGAACTATTTATAAAAATAGGCTCAACTCCCATGTATTCAGAAATAATATCTAGGTATTCTTTTTTCATTCGCACATTTTCCAACAAAAAGTATTTTGGCTTTAACGTATCAATACATCTAACAAATTCAAAAAACAACATGGATCTGGGGTCGTCAAAGGCAAGTTGCTTTCCTGCAAAAGAGAATCCTTGGCATGGACTACCACCCATAATCAAATCAATCTTTGGTAGTGTGGACAAGTCAAGCTTGGTTATGTCTCCAACTTGGATAATTTCCGGGTAGTTAGCCTTACTTACTTCAATAGCATACTTATCTATCTCACTTGCATAATAGTTATCTACCTTGATTCCAAGTCTATCAAGTGCAATTCTTCCACAACTCATTCCATCAAACAGGCTTAGTACGTTCATTGTTGCACCTCCTCTAAATGTCTTATCAGCATTTCTAATCCTGCTTTAACACCTGCGTGTTCTGATTTAGTATGGCTATCATTTACCCATTCATCATCAGCAATAATATCTTCTGCAATATTTTTTACCCTCTCAATTGTTATCATTAGTCTTGCTCCTTGCTTGTTCATCATTCTTAAATATATTGCATTCATCACATTTCTGTATTTCCTGCACTTGGTCTTGGGTGTTGAATGTATCAATCCACCCAACACCATTACATAGTTCACAGTTCATTAGATACTTCCTCCCAACATCTATTCTCGTGATTATAGACTCTTGTGTCATGTGATACTTCGATGTCTGTAACTTCCCAATATAATCTTTTGCCACAACTATAATGTTCGGCTAATTCATTATCAGCACAATCTTCATGGTCAAAGTCGTATTGATCAAAATAATTATCAGGCAATTCATATATGCTCTCTCTTGTTTCTATTATTCTAAGTTTCATTAAACATCCCCCTTGCTTTGTTTATAGATTCCATGTGCCTTTCATGTCTTTCCCATTCGCTCTCTTGAACCCCTACCTTGTCTTCATAGTACATTTCCTGTTGTAGTTCTGTCGCATCATCAAGATTTCCACTTCTCAATTGCAATACAGAGTCATGCATTTTCTCAATAGCTACTTTGCCATGTAAAATTTCCACTATGAATTCTTCTGCCGTATTGAAGTCGAATTGATTAAGCCAATTACCAACATCTATTTTATCTATTTGTTCCATGATTGATTCCCTCCCTTTCATATGTTTCTTTTAATTGATTTGAATTTACTTTTATAATCTCATTGGTTTCCTCATCCAAAAAACTAATTTTTTTTGAGGATCTGGACTCTTGCAAGTCCTCCCTAATATAACCAAATATGGTTGTTCCCTTAATTTGTACTCTCATTACTCCACCTCCTCTTCTCTAATCAGACCGCTTACTCTCATTATGTCTTCTACACTATTAGCAATATAAATAAATTCATCTTGCTTCTCTTCTGTGTAAACCTCTGCCCCATTCTCGTCTATTGTTGTAACAGCATCTAAAGATGAATACTCTAAAATAAAATCCGATAATGTTTTATAAACCTCTATCCATGTTTCAGTTGGTATTATTGTTTTTTTCATACATTACCTCCTATTAATTTTGCTTTCTTCAGATAATCTACAGAAGTTCCTCCGTCCATTTCATCTGTTAAATTAAACTGAACTGCATTGCCCCACTCATCACAATCAAAGTGTTCGTTTAATATGTCTAACTTAATCCATACATGCGAACAAGTTTTATCTTGCTTTGTATTCCAAGCAACTACAGTTCCGCATTGATTAGAAATATCCGTTTCATAATTTGTTACACAAGCAAAAGTCTTGTCTGCAAATTTAACTCTGTCTCCATCTTTTAATTTAGTTATATCTAACATTATTTTTCTCCTTTAAATTGTTATTAACTTCTCTTTGCTCAACCCTATCCCAAACATCACAGAATCTCTGCAAGAATAGATAATGCTTAGTATCTTTATAATTACCTACTGCAAGAGAATCTAAAGCACACATATGCTCTAAGTCATTCCTTTCGTAGAAGTCATAAAGAATGTCGCACATATAGTTAAACAAACTAAACTCCTTATTTTTAAAATGCTTCATTATTCATTTACTCCAAAGTATAAGTATTCAATTGCTACGTCTACTCGCAGTTGGTCTTCTAAAGAGTAAACATCTCTGACCGCCTGTAATAGATTGCCTTTTGCTTTTTGAAACTTCTTTTCTATAGTCTCATCACATGGGACAGAAAACTTTATATCCGCATGGGTTATTTGTTTAACATTGTTTGGAAAGTCTCCGTTAGTTGTTGCTTTTATTTGTACTGTTAAATAATCAATACTCATTGTTTTTGCTCCTTTAATATAGTTATTTCATCATCCCTTAGGTCAATGTTGTTTTCTTCCAAAAACTGAATCTTTACACTTTCAATATATTCTTCTTTGGACTTAGCCTCTCTGCCTATATCAAGTGCTGTAAAAGTTATTTCTGCGGTATAAATGTTCATTAGTTTTGCTCCTTTAAAAAATTAATGACTTCGCTTAGGTGTAAGCTTGAATAAATCTCGTCTTGTGTTTCGCAATCATTAGCGTTGTAGTTGCAAACTGCAAACTTCCAATCTTTGTAATTGTCTAAGTTCTCAAATCCTATCCCTAGATAACCTTCCTGCCTTTCACTAAGTAAGGGCGAATTAATCCAAATCTGATAATCTTTATATAAGAAACTAGGTAGTTCATCATTAGAATAAGATATGTTTTCCCAATCTTTTGGGATGTCTAGGTCTTTATAATAATCAACCCAACTCAAACCCTTGAAAGGATTATAGGTATCTTGAAAGTCATCTTCTGAAAAAATAACTGTATCGCTTCCGTCTGTTGCCCAATCATAATGATAGGAACTAAGTTCCTTTTTAAGTTTGCGAAGATCAGTTTTATCAATCTCTAAAAGATTTTGCTTCCCTTCACAAAAGTTATATTTATATCCTTTGAGATTAAAAGAATCTCTGTCAAAAAATATCCATGTATCAACTTCAAATGTATGCATATATTCCCTCCTTAAATGTTCGTATATGTATTAGACTTTCTCCGCCCCTCGATTTGGGGAAAGAAGAAAGTTTCGGAAAATTATTCCTCATCAGTAATACTAATAGCCTCTATAGACTCGTCTTCATTATCTGTATTCCATTCCATACTATCGCCATGATAGTGAGCCATATCCTCTGCTAGTTCCCAAGACTCTGCTTCAACGTATGCAATAGATACAACC
>Ga0181390_1000156_pt1 | contig 28501 bp, 9 predicted proteins | sample 13SPOviralmetaG_FD_130085 | JGI IMG/M metagenome (GOLD analysis project Ga0181390, IMG submission 130085) | Marine viral communities from the oligotrophic San Pedro Time Series (SPOT) site, San Pedro Channel, CA, USA - 13 SPOT_SRF_2010-07-21 | ecosystem: Environmental > Aquatic > Marine > Strait...
ATTACTAATGTTGTGGATGTTGCTCCATCATTTACATCGAGTACTGTAACTGCGAGTGCTGTAGCTGAAAATGCTTCCGGTACGCCACCTTCTACTTCTATTTACGATTTTGATACCAATATAAACAATCCAGATGGTGCTTTGTTTACTCTGAGTGTTTTAACGGCAAACCCAAGCTCTGGTGGTAATTGGAGTATAGATAGTGGCAATATACTTAGACATAGTACAGCGTTTGATTATGAAGCAAACACTTCCTACACAGTAATTATTAGTATGAGTTATACTCTAGGTGACGGGACATCGGGGTCGACCAATATGCAACTCACTGTACCGATTAGTGATGACACTTCTGACAATGCTATTGAACACACAATCACCCATCTCAGTCAGTGTGTTGCAGGTAGCAGTACTCCATACACGGAAGCAAATGGCTTCTGTCTATATGGGGCACACTGGACAGGCAGTATGGGCGCAGGAAGCTATAGAGGCGGTTCGAGTGTTAGCCCTGATCATAACTCAATTTGGGGCTCGGTGGGTGCAAATAATGTTAATATGATTCAAGATCTTGGTTTTGTTAACAGTAACTATGGTGGGTATAGTGCAAACCAACCATATCGTCATAAGGCTCAAGTACTTATTGCCGGGGGTCAGTCTAACAACCCGACTAACTGGTCAGTTACCATGAACCCAGGAGTATCGCAAACATTTAATAGAGATGATGCTGATGTAAATACAGTACAAAGTAATGGCAAGCGGTACTATGAATGGTATCTGGGTGCCGCTATACCTGGGTCAGGAACAGCATGGCACGCCGCTAAAAACTTTACAAATGGCAACACTTGGACAGCATCATTCACCATACTATAGGAATTTATAATGATATCTTGGAAAATAAACAAAATAGAAACTTCATCACACGAATCCATGTCAAATGTGCTTATGTGGTGCGAATGGGAGTGTACATACAAAACAGAATCTGTGTATCGAAGAAGTTATGGAAGGTTAAGGCTTTGTCACGAAAACATAGCACCTGAATCGTTTATTGAATATGATCAACTTCAAGAAAGTGCAGTTATTGAGTGGGTTAAACAGCATCTTGGACAACATCAAGTTGATGAAATTATAGATGCAAATACAAATACTGGTATAGAATCTGTCGAAGAAGATTGGAAAGACAATACGATTGTATGGCCTGCTAACTGGTAGCTACCAATCGTACATAAATAGTATGATAACACATGAATTCAAGAGAATCTTATGACAACAGCTAGAAAATATATAAAATTCGGTTTAAGGGCAGATAAGAACTTAGCCGACTTGACTGACCCCGGTCAAGCAGTAGACAATCTTCTAGATGATCAAGCTATAGGATCAAATAAGCTAGGAGAATCATTTAGCTTTTCTTCTGTTGATATATTGCCACTAAGAGCATTTGCTGGATTAGATTTGAAAGATACTATCGATCCATCTAATGAACTTCCCAAAGCGTTAACTGATCTAGAAGGATCAATACCTCAGTATAATGCTGATATTGCTGGAAATGGAATTGATACTGGCATTCAAGACATCGTGCCACAAGTAACGCTACAAGACTATATAAACCGATTCAAAGTTGTTTTGGGTGATCCTCCTTTTGCTGCCGGGGGATCAGGACCATTCATTACTTATGTTGATCCAAATAGAATAACAGACTTCATAGGCGCTAATACTAACTTTCAATTCACTATTAAACCCACAACAGATCCAAAGTTGGATCTGAGAGTAGGAAACAAATACAAAATCGTATTCAAAGGTAACATAACTGATGCTCAATGGTCTGCCATAGCACTTGTTGACGAATTAACATATGCAAACGGAGATATATTCGTTTGTGATCAAAATGTTGCTACTGTTATAGGTAATGACACAAGTGCTATAGTTCTAGATATAACCAATCCGAGCGGACAATATACTCAATCTGGACAAAGTTTAGGAGCAGATGACCTACATACAGATTTCATATACACTAATATTGGTGCTAATATAGGAAATGTCATCGGAACTGAAGACGATTTTCCAAATAACAAGAGTTATAATGAATTCTCGCCAGAAGCATCAGATGTCATAGGAATTAGAGGAGTTCCATTATTCAACTATCAAAGCGGAATACATCCAGATATTCCTGGCGTCAATGGATTAATTCAGTTTGAGGGCTATCAAGCAGAAGGCTTAACTCCTCATATAGGAACAAACGGATACTTCATTGTTGAAGAAGACACTGTTGATAACGGCACTAACGATAACTGGCAATATTTAGCAGGAACCACTAGACTGATTAATCAGCCTAACTATAATGTGACATATGAAACACTTACAAAATCACAGTATGATCAAATTGGTAATGAAGACCAAGGTGAAATCGACAAAGATGTAACAGTTATCACATACTCGAACAAAGACGATTGGAGAAGAATTGCTTGCTACATGGTGTGTACTATACCCGGTGCTAGTGAATCAGGAACTGTGTATAGAAGTTATGAAACAGACTCAGGTTTTGTTGTTGAATTGGATAGCGACTTAGGTGTAACTAACAGCACAGGAACAACAAATATATCAGTTTCTTTTAATCCAGGCGAATCAGGCGAAATCATACTATATAAGAATTTCAATATAACACGACCTATTGGTGAAAAAAGAACTAGAGTTAGATATACATTTATATGGCCAAACGGTACCCAAAGTGGCGATAGATTGATAGATGAATCTAGCGGTTTTGATGAAAGCGATGGCACATTTGAAAAGTACGCATTCTTTAAAACCCAGCTAGATCCAGAATTTGTTGAACAGAGATTTTCATTTCCATACTTCAGAGAGAACAGAGCGCAAATACTAAAACAAGAAGGCGATACATTAATTAAAGTAAATACTAGGTGTTCAAACTCCTACCAAAAAAGTGGTGAAGTGAAAAATGTGTTGCAGTCCGGAAGCGTATTTACCGACATTTCAGGTGGTGCTGATGCAAATATTATATCCGAAGTTAGTGTTTTTGCTACTGGTGCTAACGGAATATTAAGCCCGAACTACTCTACGCCATCTTCTAATCCTCTGCAAAATGTGGAGATTGGAGACTGGGTAGTTACATATAAAAGTGGAAATTTCTATACTTTTCAAGTTAAAGATACTTACCAGGAGGTCTATACTGCTCAAAATGTGACTAGTAAAAGAGCATTAGTTGTGGATGAAAACTATCTTGCTTTAACAGGACATTCGGCCAGTTCTTCACATAAAGCTGTTATAGTAAAAAATAGCGGGCTAATAGGAATATTCAAACACGACTCTAATGGAATATCAAGAACAGGCGAAGGTATAAGTGCTAGTTATCCATTCAAAATACAGAATGATATGTTATTGTATAAAGTAGAGGGAGCAGAGTTTTCGACTGCTAATGGTGGTCCTGGCTTTGATACACATAAGTATGCGTTTAGAGTCACTGACACAAGCCATAATAACAACAGAGTACAAGCAACTTCAACGATATCGGTTCAGAACAATCCAGATGCTCCCGCAGGAGAGCAAACTCTAACCACAACAGAAGGCTTTGTTGCGATTTATGCATCTAAAGGATTAATGGACTTTAGTACGATAGAAGAATGCACTAATGTTTTTGGAATAGAAGTGGCGGCAAATGGTGGAGCAGGTGACACATCTATAAGCCTTAAAGATGTTTTAGGAATAAAGTCTCCAGTTGTAGACGGTAACAATACTAGTGATCTAGGAGATTTCGTTTACTTTGATGGTTCGATTCCCTATGATAACTCTTCTTTAGGTAAAATGACTAAAGTTAAGTCCATCAACACAACAACAAACACAATAGAACTCGAAAACGAAGATGGAGATGTACAACTAACTGCACTCTTGCCTCTAGGATCAACTGTAGTTTTTGTTTCTCAAGATGCGGGTCCAAATAGTGATGGTTGGGGAAAAGAGAACAAAGAGTACTGTGTTATTCCTTTAAATACTGCGCCTCCCTGGGAAGGTACTGATGATGGATTGGCAAGCCCAGCACTAACTGTTGATAGAGATTTCGGCGTTATGGCAAAAGAGTTAAGATTTGTTGATCTTAGTTTTGATATGCCAGCTGAAAATATAAAGAAATACAGTATCAGTGATCCAACCACATCTTCTAAGTACCTGAATATTGCTTATGTGGATCCTTTGTCTTAAAGTGTAAGGACTTTATAGTTTCCTGCTCCGCTACCAACCTCTACTTTACCGCCTGAGCCTATATTTAAGTAAGTCGATATGGCAGAGTTAACTGTAAAGGTTATTCCTACTTGTCTTCTCGATGCTCCTATTTGTTCCCACATTCTACTTCCCAACTCTAGAATCGTAACTACATCCCCTTCAGATAAATCTGCATAATCTAAGTTACCATCATAATCTGCTAATAAAAAGTAAGTCTCTCCGTTGATATTTACTGGTATTTTGTGTGTAAAACCATTAACATTGAAGCTGGAGCCAAACGAATCTAGTCCATCGTCTGGTAGTGCGGTTTGAGCAGAGTTTGTGAATAGAAGTTTAGGCTCGCCTATTGCACTACCTCCTGTACCAGAGGATCCTGCTCCGCTTGATGTTGCAATAAATCCGTCTCCTACTTTAGGCACTAGATATGCGGTGCCGCCTGAGCCACTAGTATTTAAAAATCCATTTCTCGTGAATGTGTCGCCCGATTGATAAGATAAATTTTGTGTTCCTGCGGCATCATTCCAATTATTTGATCCTACAGAAACAATTTGGTACTCTTTACCTATTAAAAGTTCGTCATAAGGAGTAGAATCAAAGACATCGCTCCAATCTCTGTTTGTGCCTAAATCTGTTACTGTGTAGCTTTCTCCCACAACAAAAGATGCTGATGAGCCTGACCATTCTGTTTGGTCTTGTCTACTAAACTTAAAGTTACCCGCTTGAGCCACATCAGAAGTTGTTTTAAGAAAAGGAGTTGTGAGTGTAGTTACTCCTGCATTAACACCTGGCAAAGGATTACTCGCATCATCTTGATAGAATGCAGACCTTGCGCTGATGTCCAACTCAAGTCCATTTCCTGTGCCTCCAACTTCTTTCGACCAAGGATTATCTGTGCCCGTAAATGCCCTTTTGGCTTCTCCTGTAGCGGGATTAGAAATATATAAACCATTAGGATCTAACGCTTTTGCTGTTCCTGTAGTACCGGTATTGCCCGCGGTTTGAGCAGTGAATATAGCGGGAGCAACTGAAGCTCCACTTATCTGATTAATATCTGTCAATGTGACGGCTTGAAATATATCTCCTACATTATAAGTCACATCAGTGGTATCAGCAAGCGTGTTCCAGTCTTGCTGATTGCTAACTGTGAGGGTGTATGTCCCTGCGGCTGGAGGTGTTAAAGTTTCAGTTGTGTTAACATCAGAATCTGCTGAAAGTGATATTTCATTCTGATCTACTCTAAGAACAGTATATTGATCTCCAGAAGTCAGTCCTGTTATAGGATCACTCACCACATCTACAGTATTATCGTCACCATCATCATGAGTAACACGATTAAATGTGACAACATCGAGACTTTGTATACCATGATCTGTAGCACCTGAAGTCAATTGTATTCTGCTGTTTGATATATCGTCAGCAGAAAATTCGAATCCTCCCAAAGGTATGCTAGATGTGCTGTCTTGATTACCTAAAGTCGAGTGGCCTAGATCCATTATCTTGTAAATCTTATTTTGTGTAACACTGGTAGGTGTTAATGAAAAACTCTCTACTCCAACGGCCAATGTGTTCATTCCCACATTACCCCAAACTGAGTCTCCTATGTTCGTAACTTCGTAGTTTTGACCTATAACAAAACTGCCAAATGGAGTAGGAATTCCTATGTTAAGAATATTTCCGTTAATATCTGGATTATTAACTACTCTAACAGCACCATCAAATCTTATTCCTCCCGGATTAATAAAGTCGTTTGCCTGATATGTCAATATAGTCTTTTTCTTCTTTGCGTTAATCTCAGCTATATGATTTGTAGGATCAATGATTCCGCCGGCGTATCCAATTACCCCTCCTGCTTCCAATGATACAGCATCAAAAACGGGTTCTCCAAAAGGATCTGGAAATATATCAGATAATGTATCACTTCGATCTGTTAGTGTTACATTAGATCCTTTTGGACTCACATATATGTTTCTAAAGTTTTCTACAGTCAGTGGGTCTCTTCTAACTAGTTGCAAAGTGTCTACAACACCCGCTCCTGAGCCGCTATTTAAGTCCCATATTGCAGTGCTGTTCTTTTCTCGCAATTGAAATCTTGTTTGGCCGTCACTATTTACTACGACATATGGAAATGATTGTCCGCCATCAATTGATATATCCGTGCCTTGAGTAAATGCTACTCTTCCTTGTTTAGGAATAACTCTTAATGTCCATCCCTCTGGAGGATTACCGTCTGTCTCAAAAAAAGATTCGAATTCTCTGATTGCTATTAACTCTGTAGCACTGCCTCCAGTACCAGAAGCAGAAGAAGAGCCATCTGAAGATGCGATAAAGATGTCACCTACTTCTGGTGATGGACCAGCGCCGTTTTGATTTGCTATCCAACCCACATCTGACCAAACTCTATTTTTTCCTGTTGTAGTTATTCTGAAAGTTCTAAAGGGTATAAATGAGCCAAATGAGAAAAGTTCTCCATTTGATTGAGAATTGTTTCTTAGTCTAGATTTGTGTTGTAAGTTGCCACTAAATAACCGAATATCGGTAGATATTCCAGCCCTGCCGTAAAGATTGTCAATAATAGCTTCATCTCGAATGAAGGTATTACTTTCTCTTAAATTTGAACTTACTACGAATCCTTGAGCCATTTTTATTTCCTATTATGAAGCATACAAATCTGTATCTAGTTTTATTGACCAATGCTTACTAAGTGTTAGATACTTTTGGTAGGCAGCATCTTCTTGTTCGCCACCAGCTGTCCAATCGTTTATCAAAGCCGCTAAAGAACATCTTGCTATACCTGGTCCAGGATTTTGAGATTGTAAATCTATCTCCATAGAGGCCCTTGAGGCATTTTCTCCACCAACAGATACCCACAAATCATATAAGTCTTGTATTATAGTTATAGCCGCAGCCGCATTTAGTTTGTTATCTTGCGCCTTAATTTCAGTACAATTAGTTATTGTATCCCAAGTATGCCTAACATGAGAAGTGAAATAGTTGTTATCTATTCTTATTTTTGTAACACTTTCAATATCCGTAAAATCAGGCACAGATCCAGTGAAACGATTCCTTTGAACAAAAAATTCTGAAAGTTTTTTATTATTTTGGTTAACAAGAACATCCTGTATTAATTTAGGAAATGAGCCAGTCATATTGGTAGTTTCTACTTCGAATTTCCTTAAATTTCCTATTCCAGTGATGTTGCTAGTACCTGTGTCGAACTCAACTCCACCTCTTGAGTACCCATTAGCCACCGGGCGCAGCCGAGCGACTTTGCCTGTACCATAGTCTACTCTATTCTGATCAGTTCTCGTTTTTTCTAATATAGTTGCACTGCTGTTGGTAGTGCCTAACTTTCTTGTTATGTTAAATGTTGATCCATAAACAGTCGAGGGGCTTTGATTACTAACATTTGCTAAGGCGGCCGCTGTATTACTTCCAACTCTGGTCAGTCTAACTTCGTCTCCGATATTTATATTATTTTCATCCGCATATGTGGTGTCGAATCTATTAGGAGCATCCATTGAAGCAACAAACTGCACACCAGCTTGAGGTGAAGGATTAAGTGGACTACCCTGCCCATATACACCGCCTACTCCTAGGTCTCGCCATTGTTGCTCTGTTGTGTTTCCTGGGTCCATAATTACATAGATATCTCCAGCTATAATATCATTAACACTCATATATTGATATTCATAAACATCCTCTGGTCTAGGCAGATACTCTCCTTGTGAGTTAGTTCTTGCCGCAGAAGTTCTAGAATCAGAGTCCATATCAGGACAGAAGTCTGAATTGACATCTGTATGATTCCATCCAGTGTCTTTAATGTGTTGATAGTCAACTGTGACATCATCACCATAGTGACTGTTCATATCATAGTATTTGCTGGAACCCATTGTTCCTTCGATATCATCAGTAAGCCGGTTATCTATTATATGTCCTTGTTTCCATGAATAAAAATTGCCAACGGCAAACAGGTCTTTTATATAATAATCTTTCAACTTTCCGCATCCAGAGGGACTAGGAACTTTGCCCCTGACATCGGTTTGGAGCGTAAAAAGGGTCATCTCACTAAAATCGCCCAATCTTATTTCTCTGGCTCCTCCTGGCTGCCCTGTTTCTTGAAAAGCCGCTAATCCCCAATAGTCTCGAAAAGTGAAATGGTTTAAGATATCTTTAATTGGCTCAAATGCTAAGCCTGTTCTATTTGAGCCAGCAGGACCTCTAATACCAAGAGAATCCTCGTGTTTATTTCCCATGAAGTTATGTTCTGGAAGTAGTTCGGGCAATGATACAGAATTACCCAGATCAGAGGCTTCACTGAGATACCTGGGCGCTTTTTTTATTCCATACCTACTAGTTGGAGTATAGTAACTGAAGTACTTCAATTTTGTGGTATTTGTAAAAACATCATCATCAAAACTAAAAGGCATTGTATAATTATTTCCAAAGTTAAAGTCTGATAATTTTGGCTTATTCCTAATAAGAGAATTAGCATTAGGATCACATGGATATTCACTGCGACTATAAAAACTACCTATACTGTACATTGATATCTTTTCCAAGGCGTTTAATCCAGATACCTTTGTTCCTGACAATGATCTTTGGTCTATGCTTCCATTAATCCTTCCAGATTGTATACTGGCAGTTGGTCCAGCTGTAGTTCCAGTTGTACTGCTATAACCAGGGTTGTTTATGTATATTTCTTTTAATGAACTTTCGAATCCTGGATTAGTAGCACTAGAAAGGTCTGGTATACCCCAACTAGTAAGACTGCAAGAATATTTTGACAGCTTAGAGGTTAAAAATCTTATACCTCGATCAGCATTACTTTTAGCTATATTATTTACATCGTAGTATCTATAATCACAGTTTCCAAATCCATTGGTCATTGTACTTATTTCAAACTTCTCTAAATTTGTACTCGTAAGTACGCTGTTGGGTATATATCTACCATCTGGTCTATCTAGAGACCCTCTGCCATATTGAGACACACTCTGATTAGTATAGTTTTTTACTCCAAAATCAGGCTCAAGATACATTTTATCATTAACATCATCCCATTTCGATACAACATGAAGTGTGCCTGTTCCAGCAGAGCCGCTATATGTTATTGCAGTCCCATCAGTATTTTTTAATCTAAATGTTGTTGACGATAGATATTCAACTTTATAATTGGTTTCATTCACCAATGGTGAAATCGCTGTCCCTAAAACTCCCGTAATATCTGTTTCGTCTACAGGATTTGATATAGGACCTACTTTACATTCGTATCTAACTACATCGTTATCTTCAAATCCGTGTCCTCCAAGTTTCTGAGTACTTGTTATTATTCCTGTATTGGGATTAAATATATTAGAATCTGAAGGATCGAAATTACATCTCGTTGATGCATCAGGCATTTTTGGAAGACAAAGACCGAAAGTGATTCTAGCCCTACCACTATTTCTAAAAACGATGGTACCGAGTTGAGAAAATCTGTCTAAGTTTAAATCACTGGCATCACCTCTAACGGCATAGCTAAGGTCCAAAAACCTAAGAGAGGATGGCAATCTGTCAATGTTATGACTAAGTGATCCATTATATACACTACCGTCATGAGAGTTTATGATGCCGTCATTAGCATAATTTCCTGACAAGTATAGTTTATTATACGCCATATATAAATATTTCAACCTAGGTGTCAGCCTTCTGAAATCGGGCATATATTCAAATGGATTATTATAAGAATGTATTTCTGTCACATTTTCCATAACTAAATTTGGCCACTCGGAAATACCTTGAGTGTAAAGTTTAAATCCTGTTATTCTATCTGGATTATAATAAATCTTATAGTCTTCAGTTTCTGGTTGAGTTAACTCTGTGAGATTACCACTAAAAGTCGCTTGAGCATTTCTTTCACCAGTAGTGAGATTGTATATTGTACTACTAGTACTTCTCGATATAATTGCGCCATCATTCAATCCTAGTATTTCTTCTCCTGTATCTGGATCTGCTCTAACTATAGTGACAGGTATTCTTATGTTTTGTGAGTCTCTTAAAGGAGGATATTTGACAAGAACTCTAAAGTTTGGCTGGGCAACATTTAGCCTTAGTTTGAAAGGTATACCTTTCATAGCCAAAACATCAACAGGTTCTCCGTTTATGTTTAATCTAATCTTAGTTGTGGCTGTTTCTGATGAAAATCTTCTTCTTTCTGGCTTAGTTGTGATTCCTAGACTGGTTAATGCGAGAAACTCGCCATTATTTACGATTTCGGATCCATAAGATATTATCTGATCTGGATTGTCTGCTGGACCAAAAGGAGACCAAGAAGATACCCTTGATGTAGAAATGTCGGCGCCTTTTGATACCCAAGATGGATTACCATTACCGTCATCTCCATTAAAATCAGTGTAATTATACTTTATTGTTCCTGCGACTAGCCTATCGTTTATGGTGTAATTATATTCTTGAGTCTGATCAATTTTAGGCATATTTCCTGCTTGAAAGCTGGCTTCTTCACCTGCTAATGCAAAACTATCAAGATATTTTTTCTGATCGTTAACTAGACCAGATAATTGATGAAACTCGTCTCTACTGATATATTCACTTAGTTGTCTTATTATGTCTAAGTTATCAGTCCTTAGACCCAAGTTCGCTAAAGCGACTTTTGGATCACTTATATCCTTCATTGCTTTACCAACATTAAGGCCGTAATAAATCGTCATTCTATTGTTCCTTATTTGTCACCGATAATTGTAGTGACCCTACTCCTGGAGTCAAAGAAGTGGCGGTCATATACACTGCTCTATTATTTAGTGATCCTCTGGTAATGCCTTTTCTATCTCTAGCAAAAATATTCGACAAGTCAATACTAACAGTTTCATTTTCTCCTACAAAAGTAGAATATAAAACAGTGCCAGGTCTTAACTGATTCAAATTAGTCTTATCGTATCTTGATGCCGACAACTCGCTATTGCTGTTGAATGCACTGGGAGGAGTTGATTCTGACGAACTAAATGTTTCGCTGCCTACAGTTTCAGTCGTAACTATAGTTATAGGATGATTATTATGTGTTTCTGTAACAAAATCTGGAGTATGTGTCTTTATTATACCCTGTTCTAAGATTTCTTCGATGACTATTCCGTTTATTCTGGAATGATCACCTAAAGCGAACACTGGATATAGTGGTTGAGTATCCCAGCTTACGCCTTTAGACAATGTGAACTTCTTATGTGAATACTTCTCTTCTCCAACTTCATCTACTGCATAAGCCATCCAGTCGTCTTTCAATGTTACTGTCTTCATCTGAATGGCTGGCAATGTGCCTCCACCAATATTGATTGCTTGTTGTTCGAGAGTCGATAATGTGCTGATAACACTATTAGTTCTCTCTATAAAGACATAGAAACTAACATCTTCAGGAGGTGTTTGATTTGGCTGTAGTTCTAGAGGTCGAACAAAATCGGTAATAAATTTAGCATCTGTTCCTAAAAAATTTATTCCTACTTGAGTTACTCCAGGAACTACAGTTCCTTCTTCTGGTGGAACAAACCCTAAAGGAAATTCTAATCTTATCGCACTCTGTTGATTGACAGAAGTAGTTTTGTCACTTCTTAAATAGTTTAAGTCTATTGTTTCTACAGATCCCGATACAGTAGAGATTAGTCCTTTGTTTATTCCTTCCACTCGATCTTCATTTCTATCTAATCTAGGATCTACTTGCATTTTATTTCCATACAAGCTGTCCTGCTCATACAGATCAAGTAAATTGATTTGATCGAATGCAGTATTTGCGTGACTAAAGTCTACACGAGGAAACTCTTCAGGATCATATTCTTCGTATACTCCGTTATTTAAAAACTTCAATTCTGGATCGCTATCCGATCTTTGAGCAGTTTCAAATGGCTCATAAGGAGTTACTCCTACAGAGAACTCTGACCAATGGTTATTATGTGTCTCACCAGTGACTACACCTGGATCTCTTGAAACAGGATTTAAAAAGTGTATTTTAAATTTACTTGAACTTATAGGCACTTTTGATGATACTATTGCTCTGTTTGTAGAAAGTGCTCCTTCGAATACAGCAAGAGAAGTGTTTAATACAGTCTTATCTTTTTTTCGTGAGTTTGTGCCAGAAGAAGGAATCAAGTCATAAGGAGTCTGACTTAGTGTCTTTCTGCCCCTCTTTAATACATCTCCTCCAGTGTCGATATATGTTCCATAGACACCGTCTGCTATGAGGTGTGCTTTTGCTTCTTCAGGATTAAATCCACTAAGTAAATCCATCGTTATAGGAGAAGCCGCATCGTCAGTAGTTAAATTATTTTCTAAATGTAAGACTGTAGTTCCTGTGCTGTCGTATGTCACAGAGCCATTGCCATCTATAAAATGCTTAATCTTTATCGCTTGGTTTTCGTTCAAATCAGGAGATGTTAATATGTCGCCTACCTGTAGTCCAGTGAATACAGGAGAGTGCGAGGCGCTACTGTTAATCGTTAAGACATTAGATCCCGTTGTAAAAGTGGCGCTAAATTTGTCTCCATTCTGAATTCTATTTCCAGCTTGATTAAAGAATTTTACTCGATTCAAAGCATCGCTGACTAGTAAAGGTTCTATTCTGTTTGAACCTTGAGCAACACTATATCTCATAGTTAGTATTCTTGTCTTTGGATGTCTTCCATTCATCTTTAAAGAAGGAGCATAACTAAAATGAACTCCGTTAGGAGAACCTTTAATCTCTTCAAAGTCTATTCTACAATCTCTGTCACTAGTTACTGTGAGAGCAGAAGGATATATTTTTTTAAAGTTAACTCTAGGCACACCTTGACTATTTTTTATTACTTCTTTAGGCATTATTCCTAATATAGGAGTTCGGTCAGAAAATGGTTTGCTATCCACTGTCTCAGAATTTAATCTTATTGTACCTTCATCTCCGCCATCTACATATACTGATGATCCATACTTGTAGAGATATATTGGCGATCTGATGTTTTTGGTGTTGTTTGTATGAAGCAAGTACTTCATTCTAAAATCTGGATTTTCTAAAACTGGAACACCTAAAGCATTCTCTATAACAAATGTGTGCATAAGAATCCATCTAGCATCTCCTGTTCCCACAGGAACATACGCATAGAACTTAGCACCGATAGCACCATACCAAGAAAACTCGACTTTATACATCGTCACATCTTCATACTTCAGATTGTATCCAGATTGGCCTCCACCATTAAGAGCATCTCCATTAAACCTTTCTCTTATTATTTTTGTTTCCCATAACTGCCCTGCGGATCTATCATTTCTAACTCCTACCATGGGAACCAATGTCTGTGCAGATTCTGGTACACCCTCTCTATCGAACCAATTAGGCGGCAGTTTCTTAGTGCTTCTTCTTATGATGCTAAATGCATCTCCTTTGAGTTGAAACATATACTCATCAGTATCATTTGAGCATCCCCACTCAGCAACTGTAGATGATACCAATGCATTATCAGAAGCCATTCTAACACCGAATGTGAATCCACTAACTCTTCCTGGTTGATACCTGAATGTTCTTTTACTTTGTAATATGCCGTGATAAGATATAGTAGGTAAGTTGCCTGGAATGGCATCCTCATTTATTACCATTGTCTTTATTAGTTCATACTCTCTAAATGCCTTATATCCGTCTTGTGCAATTCTTCTTACAATAGAATCTTCTGTTCCTTCGGCTTCCTTAACATCATTAAATGCATCTCCTATTTTAGGATAAACATCTGTTTCCAACTTTATTTTATCATACCAAGCAGTAAATCTCTCAATCGCATCATATGCATCCTGCTCGTTTCCTATATAGTCTACATCAAAGAAATCTCCCGAGTTTCTAAATACCAGTTCTGTCGTGTCTGCGCTTTTATTAAATCCATATCTGGTAGACCTGTTGAATGTATCAAAGTCTAGAGCATCCAAAAGATCGCCAGTTCTTTTAACTATTTGAATAAGTGTGCCAGATAAGAAGTTTTCGTCAGCAAATGCGCTTTCTCCTAGAGAAGTCCAATAGTCATGGAGATATCTTCCCAATGCTATGAAGTCCATATATTTTATAAATCTATTCTCGGGACTGCTTAACTTTTTATAGTTAGTGCCATAAGGAAAGGAATACTGTGTGGGAAAAGCCTTTAAGTATAATGCTTGCTCATCTGAACCTTCATAAAAAGCAACATTTGATCTTCTTCCGTGGATGGGATGCTCTTTTCTGTACCACTCAGGAGGATCATCATTATGACCTTGATCGAAATCTGATGCATCCCAGTTCTCAACATCAAGACCATATGTAGCTACATCAGAAAAAAGACTTAACTGCTCTTCGGCACGAGGAACACCAAGAAGAGAACTACTAACTTCAGATACTTCTTTAAATTGTTCTTCAATAGGTATTGGACCACCACCTATAATGGTGTTCTCGTTATTTACAAATACAGATAGAGCGTTATCAGATAAAGTGAGACTCGTTAAAGCCGCACTTTCTTCTGTATAAAGTGGATTACCCGCATCATCAAAGAGTTTTGTGCCTTCAATGTCTACAAGTTGCTGAAACTGCTTTGTGACTGGAGCCGGCGTTTTGTCGAATCCAATCTTTATTTGCTTTGCCATAAATTACTGCTCTTCCCATGTTACACCTAAGCTGATTCGATTTGTTACTGAAGTTGCACTGTCGCTATCTACAGCAAGATATAGACTGTCTGCGATATCGGTCAGAGGGAACGACAGATATTCTTTATTATAGTCAAAGTAAGTTGACAAGTCAAACTGCTCTGTTCCTTCTCTCAGATATGTAGTTGCAACATTTATTCCCGTATCAGGAATAGGAACAACTGAATCCGAAGCGATTAGCACCGAACTAAGACCCTCTTTCTCAATCGAAGATTTAGTTTGTTCTGTCCAGTGGTTTGCTTTTTGTCCTGCAGTAGGAGTACCCGAAGTTACGCCTCCAGCAAGTTGACCATCTGCTTCGAATCTCTGATCTGGTAAGAATTTTCCTCCATTGAAGAGTGTTAATGCTCCTTCAAAACTTTCCAACAACTCAAAATAGTAACTATCACTCTCTTTATATAGTCTTCCGAAAACAGTAAGACCTTCAGTTCCGATTCTTCCTCTGAACCAGCCGTACAAATCTTCTCCGTTTTGTAAACAGTTAGCACTTCCTGCAGTTACAGGCAAAGGTAGATTTTCACTAGTGATTGCATAGTCTGCATTCAACTCTAAATCTCCGCCTGGCGCAGTAAGAGTCTGGAATATAGGAGTTTTCTTAAATCTAAGCCTTACCGTACCTGTATCAATATTTGCTGTTGACATTTTCGTTGGGTATACCTGAACTCTGTTACGAACAAGATTACCTTCTCTCGTGCTACGAATAGCTTTCTTAGTTTCAATTCCATATATAGTTTCTGCTCTATCCGGTAGTAGAGTAATACCATTGGTTGAATTTAGTTGGGAACTAAGATATAGCTTACCTGGGTTGCCATCTTCTGCCCACACAACCTTTATATTCTGGTCGATTGCACTAGAAGTAGTTACTGTTGCTCCCATAAAGAATGTAGGATCTATATCAGTATTAATTTTTATGTATGGAGTTTCATCGCCTTCATCTTCAATTGCTTCTGCAAATGGACCACCATTAAGTCCAGATGTTGCATTATCAAACTGCTTACCTATAGCGGTAACAGGACTATCGTTATTGTGACTGTATAGTCTTACAGTACCTCTATCACCGCCGTCAATATAGTAAGAAGCACCATACTTAACGATATGATGAGAACTGCTTTCATAGCCCTTATCTAGTCCTTCTCCGTCATTCTCTGCATCTTCTCCATCGCCCAAAGATAGTAAATCACCACCACCGTAAGTTGTGTAGGTAATAGGTAGTGTTGCGTTGCCAAGAGATGCAATCTTCAACTGATTAGATGCTCTTAGGTGATGTACTCGTACCCATCGTGCTTCACCGTTACCTACAGGAATATATGCTAAGAACAATGCACCTACCGCACCATACCAAGAGAACTCAATTTTAAGCATCGTTACTTTAGTGAAGTCATAGTTATACAAACTACTCTGAACTTCTTTTATGCCTTGAGTTTCACTGTAGTTTTGTCCTGGTCTTGCAATTGTTCCGTCAAGAGGAGATGTTGCGATATCACTGAATACTCTATTTCTATTACCTGCACCTAAATAGCTACTCTTAGGTACTGCTAACTCTCCATTACCATCTAATGCATCATGACTAAATCGTGAACGAGGCACACGATACTCATAAACTCCCCAGTATTCTGGCTTAACATTATTCTTAATCCAGTTTACATATTCTGGATAGAAGTTTACATTATCGATCTGTGATCTAATGACATCGACATTAGTATTTGTGCCGTTTGGTCCTGTGGGATCAAGTCCTGTATTGATAAATCCTACATACTCTTCACCCAATCCACTTCCGTCTGCGGGAGCAAGATCGTCTCCAAATGAATACATATACGGGAACATAGCACCTCTAGGAACTGCTACAGTGTTTATATTATCTTCTACGACTCTGAAGACTCTGGCATCTCCAATATTATTTGTGTTAGCTTTGTTTGTCAAAGTTGCTGTACTTGTCATAATCTCAGAAGTGAAATTTCCTGTACCATCCTGATTGAATCTCAAGATGTTATAGTCCTCTGGGAATATAAACGGAACAGCTAACTCAAAATAAATGTTTCCTAGATTGTGTCCACCACTTTCTGCTAATTCTCCAGTAGCACTACCATCTAGTTGTGCTGATGTTAATGCTATAGGAGTTCTGTCTGCATCTGCTGTCGTCAGTGTCATTACATTACCTTTAGGTCCTATAACTCTCTTAACTCTAAGAACCTGACCGTATTTAACTCTTTTTACAGCGTATGATCCAGCTTCCTCTTGTTGAATAATTGCTCCTATCTGATTTCCAGAACTATCTGTAGGACCTGTTCCTGACCACTTTATTCGGACATGCTGAGAGAATGTAACAACTCCAGAAGTTAGCTTGAATTGTGTAGGAACAATTCCTGTGCTTGCAGTATTAACACCTTCCGTCTCAATAACTGCTTTTATTTGCTCTGCATCTTTAAGTAGAGATGCATCAAAAACAGCGGCATGAGTATGAATAAGACCATCACGAAGAGTGACCAAATTACCAGGGAACGCTCTATTTCCAGTAACTAAAGACTTAACATTCTCTTTTCCGAAATTAGCTACTACTCTATCACCAAGTTTTCCTAGATGTGTTATTTTGTCTGTAATATCGTCAGCAACAGAAACTACATTGAAGGCTTGTACTTCGCCTTGCAGTAAGTCTTTCAAGTGTTGATGGCGCAGAGGCTCACTTAAATCTCCGTTTGCATCCTGTTGTGAATAAACTGACAGCCCAGTTCCTCTAACGAACATCGACATATTGTATGTTGTTTCTGCATCTCCTCCACCAATAGTGTCGTTCTTATATCCATCAATTACATAACCAACATCTCGTTGACATTTATCTTGAATAACCTTTTCTATTTCAGCAGGAGTTAACCCGACGAAAGGAGATAATGCTGATCCGTCGGTTGCAGTACTACTTGTTCCGACAGAAGCAGGAGAATATGTGATAGTCTCCATAACAGCACCACCAGAAAAGTTAGCCGGAATAGCAGTGGCAGCGGCTTCAAATACTTTTCCTACAAAGTATCCTTGGCTGGCAGCATTTTCGTCTAAATCTGCCCAAGGATTACCTGTGCCAGTAGCTGTGATAGTATATTTTTTGCCTGCAACTAATGAATCTTCGCCTGTTGCGACAGTTTGTTCTGCTTTCTTAACAGTAACATAGTAAGACCAGAAGTTTCGCTTAACATCAAAGAATGTGTCTAGCTTAGATTTAGTGCCGTAATCTACATCACCATCTTGTAAAGAAGGAATAACAAAGTTGTCAGTGTAGCCGGCATTTTGTGCATCACCGAATGCAGTAGCAACAATTGTCTGTAAAGTAACTAGTCTAGCCTGTGCCTCTGTACCTAGTTCTGTAAGTGTAGTGCCTGCTGTAATATTTGCTAACAAAGCGGCATGAATAGGAGCTTCAAACAAGGAGACTTTAGGAAAAATACCAACTCCTCTAGTTGGATTAGACCAAGCGTTAAATCCATTAGCAGAGTTTGCAATTGCAAAGTTAGTTGTATTCCATGTAGTGTGTGCATCGCCACCATATTCAATATCAAGAATAAAGTTGTCTATCCAATATTCTAAGTCTCTTTTACATTTTGCTTCCATGATGTCAGCAGTGAATAAAGGAGTGCCTTGCCAATCAATAGACCTTGTAGCGGCCAAGGCTAGATCAGTATAGAATCTTTCTTTGGCAGTAGCGGCGTTTGATAAATTACCTTGTGGTATTGTAATAGTGTTTGTTGAATTAGACTGAACAATTACATCACCGCTAGGTGCTGGGTAAGCACTTGTAGCGGCATTTAGTGCCGCATCTATTAATGTAAACTTATTCTCTGCTAAGTACTTTCTGTCGATTTCAAAAAGGCCCAAAGTGTCTTCTTTTTCATCGGCACCCATACCAACAATTCTATAGTCATCAATCTGTGTCGTATCCACTCTCGTAATCGATGGATCAACCATATCTTCGCCTCTTAGTGCGGTAGCAGTGTTTGTAGTGCCGCCAACTCCGTATGGACTTACAGGACCATATTGAAGAGACTGAGTTCTACGAACAACAGAGAAGTTATCGCCCACGCCATTGTTTCTGTTTTCCCAATAGTAACCATCATACTTATCATAAATTCCGAACTTACGAATAGGAGGATTCGCTGAATAATCATACTCACTAACAGAACTTTTAACACCAAATGTAGCCGCAGATACACGACCAGGCTGATATCTGAAGAAACGCTTTGATGTGAGTACAGCAACTTTGTTTCGTGATGCTTCTACAAGTGCGCCCGCTTCTGTAGGAAGATGCTTAATGCCTATTGCTTGTTTGTCGGCACCGCCTGCAATATGATATTCTGGTTTCATCGACCACTCAGATGGGTTAACATCATAAGTGTTTACATCAGCAAAGATACCAAGTGCAATCTCCGCTCTAGGAATACCTAGAAGTGATAGAGCAACCTCAGACTGTACTTTATTCTGCTCAACAACTGGAATAGAAGTTTGATCAGAAGCCATTACAACAGGAATAGACTTATCTGCTGTTTGTGCGCCCGGTGTAACAGGTGTTGTTCTACCTACATTTACTACACTTGAGTTTTGGTTTACATTTGTTATACTTGACATTTATTTTTCCTATTTAATAAGCCCTTGTGCCATCACAAAGTCGTCTATTATATTTAGTGTACCCTCTTCGTTAGCTACAAGATTGGTTTGGAAGTCTCCTATTACAGTAGTTGTGTCACTAGCATCATAGTAGTATCTTATTTTCACTGTTTTGTTATCTCCACTAACACCAATACTATGAACAAAACCATTGTAAGGATTACTAGCTTGTCCATAAATAGCACTAGGTGTTAACCAGCCAGTCTTTCCGTAAACTCTAACATGATCGCCAGGATTAAAATATCTAGCGTTAGAAATGACACAGCTAAATTCTGCATATCTTCTGTTTGCATTACTTGTATCAACAGTGGTTGTTCCGTTAACATTTTTCAAAGTCTGACTGTCTAAACCATCAGCAGTAAGTTGACCTAATTGCCAACTACCTGAATCAATTATTTTACCACACTCAACATTTCTTATCAAGTTGCCTGTCCAAGCGATTCCGTAGTGTTTTGTTCCTACTGGATGATATCCTTCTGTCACCATAGCATCATAAAGTTGTGATAATCTTGAGTTTGTGAACGATCCGTCTATCAAGTCGTTGTTCACATCATGAGGAATCCTAAATTTGAATCCACCGTCAGTAGGATCAATATCGCTCGTTATAGACTCAAGTCGTATTGGGCCAGAACCGTTGCCTAAAGCAGAATTATAGTTGGTGTCAGCTGGATTACCTAAAGTTCCTGTTAGAGATGAGTCATTATATCCGGGGAACTCTTTAGCAGTTATAATTCCTGTGCTACCAGCTGGTATAGCAGTGCCGTTCCATTTGAATCTGGCTCCTACTTTATTGACTGGTGCACCGTAGCCTGTCCAATCTGTATCTCCCACGGTATCTATCTCATATACTTTTGAAATATCTAAGTGTGATCCTACTGCTGTACCACCAGATGAAGAGGGCGCATTAAGAGGAGAGTTTGAAATATCATTCTTACCTGGACCTATAAGAGAGCCGTAGAAGTTGTGATTACCCGAACCATCTACTCTCAGTAAGTTTGCTCTAAACACTACTTGTCCACTACCGCCCATAGAATCTTCTGTAAGATCCAAAGTTACGCCATTTTCTTGATACACAAATGGATCAGAAGTGAAGAAATCTCCAGGATTCAATACCTGCATAGCACCTCTAAGAATGTTAATAGAGTCGTACTCACTATTCAGTACATCAGGAGTCGAAAGTGTTTCATTGTTAGGACCAATTAAAACATTAGGACTAGTAACTAAGAAAGTTGATCCGTATATATCGATGCCTGCACCTGGTCTACCGTCTGTTGTGTTCGTCTCTGCATTTATACCAGCACCAACATTTTTGATTACATTGTTCGCAATGATGCCTTCATAGTTCACTGTGGCATCGATAGATTCTGTAAAGTTACGAATTACATTACCAGTTACAAGTGTGTTTTCTCCCGAGTCTATAATAAGAGGAGAAAAATCAAATCTATCAGTTAGTCCGCTGTCAGAAATCTCACTAACATTCATTTTAAATCTCAACGGTAGACTAGCAAAAACTCCTGATCCAATCATCTTTTGCATTTTACAGTTTTGTATAGTAATATCTGTTGACTGTAATTGAAAGTCTATAAATTTATTACCATCATCGTCTCCCAGTAAGAATTGGTTTATTGCGTTTCCATCAAAAATAATATTTTCTAGAGACACCGAAACAGGCTGATTAACAGTTCTGACGATAGGTTGATGTGGCGGTGCGCCAGCAGTGGGACTAGTGAATGATGCCCATGGAAGTTTCTTAACTTTAGTGATTCCTATAACACCTATCAGACCGAATTCACTAGGCAGACCTATATGTGAAACCATATATGTTTTCGCATTTAGTGCTAGACTCTTGATGCCTAATGACTGCTTAGATGCTATAGAAGCATTAATTTTTGAAGTGTCGTTATGACACAGTACTGCATTTCTTCCTAGTATACTGTTCGATGAGTTAATGTTTACTGTAGTCAAATTATTCTCAGATGCACCGAAAGTAAGATCAAAAACTCCATTGGCTACAGGATCTACTCTTGCGATAGTTAAGTCTGCCCATCCTTTAAGTTCCTCTTGATGAAGTCCTGCTCCAGGATCTGATACAATCGCAGAAGGAAAATGAACAACATCCGTGTTAATAAGGCCAATATAGCTGTTGTCGGCCGGATTTTTTCCAGACCAAGCATTATAATCAAAGTTATAGTAGTCTGTGAAAGTATTGGTTGACAAGTCTTTAGCACCTAAAACAGCAACCAACTTCAGGTTAGTATCGATATTAGCGTGTTTGCGATATACTAAAATTCCGTGATCTGCCAGCAAGTTTGAAAAACTAATCTTAATATAATAGTCAATATTAAACTGGTCTAAAATATCTTGCACAGATACACCTGTACCAGGCAAAGTGAATGATGCTGTGAGATCACTTGTGCTTCTTGCTCCTATTCTACCAGTTTTTAAGTTAAAGTAAGCAAATCGATATTCGAAAGTGACAGAGTTACCTGATAAATTGGAATTAAGGTCAGTAGAAAAACTTGATATTCCTGTACTAGAATCGATAGATGCGTCTACTACTCTATTCACATCAGTAGCATTACCAGTCTCACATCCGTAAACTCGAACCACATCACCCACAGAGAAATCATTAAATGTCACAGTGTTCTGTAGTGCCTTGTACGCAGGATCTATTCTAAGTACGCTACTAGTCGTTCCTGCCGCTCCTGTTTGCCACTCGCCCGAAATATTTTCTAGACTGTCTGATGTGTTACCACTATCAAATGTGGAACTGAATTCATTGAATAGTCCACCAAATTGCTCTCGAATCTTTCTATCAACAACTGCATTGTCGAAATACTGTCTTGCAGGATTAGTACCAGCAGGAAGATGATCTGTAGTTACATCGGTAGGAACTGCTCCTCCTCCAGCACCTGTATTCTGCACTCTTAATTTACGCTCACCAGTAACTTCGTTCAAACTGACAAAGTTGAAATCATTTACCAACTGATTAATAGATGTGATTGTAGGCGGCTTGGATTGTGCAGTTAAATTGTTATAATCTAAGAAGTATGAAGCACTTCTGTATGCTCCACCAGATCCATCACCTGGATCATAAAATAAACCAGATGCATTTAGACCGTTACTTCCGGTTCCATCAAGACTCTCAGGCTGATTCAGTGCGGATCTAAGATTGGAAATATTAGAGGCGTTGGTAAGTGTTTCCGTGCTAAATATAAACGAACTAACGCCAGCACCGGTTATCTTTCTACTATTAGAACTACCAGATTCATTATCTACTATCGCTAGAACATCATCATTATCTAAAATGCCTAGATCCAGTTCTGAAAACTTAATACCCATTCTTATTTCCCTAAATTAATATTTGTATTTATTCTTTTCTCTAACATCTTATGACTGCCGGCAAAACATTTTCACAGCCAGGTATGGTTGTATATTGTTATGTGGGGAGCTTTGTCCAGAAGCACTAGTCGTGCTATTAAGAGGTCTAGAGGCCTTATTGTCATAATCCGTGCCTCTTGATCCCATACCCGTACTACCAGCAGTCTCTCCACCAGTATGGCCATGCCAAGAAGGATTTTCCTGATATGTAAAGTCTTTAAATGCGTGACCATGAGAAGGCATTTCACTAACTTTCATCTTGTGTCTGAAGGTACCACCAAATTGGCCAGTGCCTACAGTGCCGTGACTCTCATTGGCAGAATCCCGACCAGCGGTCCTATTATACTGCATACCTTGACTCGAATTAGTAACAGGATAACTTGAATTTGAATTGCCAGCTCCCATTAAGACTCTACCAGCCGCTATGGATCTCCAGACAGTGCCTGGGAACTTGGCTGTAAGTGTTGCTTCAGTCTCGTTATTATTCAGTGTCATATATATAGAACCTACAGGATGAATACTATCAACATGAACAAAGTTAGCGGCTACATATGCATCTAAGCCAGTAATGTCACTTGCTTTAACTTTAAAGCCGGCATTATTTTTAATCGTTACAGTAAGTGATTCTGAAGAATCACTTCCATCAAAGTCTACATGACCGCCTGCATGACCTTTAAGGCTGAGTCGTGTTTCGCTACTCCACTTAGTAGCGGTACTGGCATTACCGCTTACATTACCATTCAAGTTGCCTATGAACTGGCCGCCACCCTCAAGTATCTGGAAATATTTAGCAACAATTCTATTATCCGAGGGTCGAAATCTTATTCCGTAGTCACTATAGACCCTATCGTATCGAGTTGTCTGAGCGATTGCAGAATTCCCAGCAACATTAGTTCCGGGATTACCTAATATTTGAAGCCAATGGGCGCTTTCTGAGTTATTACATAATACTTCTATAGACCTCTTAGCATTAGAAGCACTTGATGCGTTACCAGAAACATTACCGGTCACTCTACCAGTAACATTAAGATTTTCAACAGTAAGATCGCCCTTGATATCTGAAGGTCCATTCAGTATCTGTAGCTTCTTGCCTTTGATTAAGCCAGTTGAATGAGTCGCAAAAAGATTACCCGTTGTTAAAGTGTTACCATTGGGATTGAATTTTATTCCTCCATCACTATACAGTAATCTGTAGTCACTGGAAGAATTGTTTTGATCAACGAAAGTGATACCTAAATTGTCGCTCGCCATCTCAGTATCTTGAACAAATGCTCGTGATGCTGTAGCGGAATTACCAAGACAAGTATTTGCTGTAGTTGCAGTGATTGCTGATGAGGCAGTATTGGCACTATCTGCTCGACCAAAAAATCTTTTGCTGGAACTATTTACCAAAATATTAGAGTCACTGCCGAATAGGTGTCCTTTGAACCCACCGGCTGTAAGAAGATTTGTAGATGGATTATAAAATATATTTGGCGCTGAGTCCTGAACAAGTTCTTCCATACCGGCATTATTGTTAAGTCCTTTTTTGAAGACAAGTCTGTAGCCTGCATCATCAGATACTGTGCCTACATATATCTTATTCGCTTTGTCTGAGGTTCCTGAAAAGATAGCCGCTGATGGTGTAGCGCCTCTATTCAAACACACACCGTCATTTCCTGACAGTATGTTACCTGCGACATCTTGAGTGCCGGTTTGGTTTACGCCGTCAAGGCTGATACTACTTTGTCCAGTAAAAGATACACCACCTATTGTTATGTTATTCTGTAAACGGGTTGCTGTAGCGGCATTACCAGTTGTATCTTGATCGCCTTCTATGTTTACACCTTTAAGATTGACATTTTGTGCGCCATCAAAAAATACACCACCAATAGTTTTACCAGGAACTAATTTAGTTGCTGTAGCGGCATTACCAGTACAAGTATTTGATGTGTCTGCATTACCAGTAAGATTACCCACAAATACTGCTGTTGCCGCATTAGTATTGACGACTACAGTAGAGTTATCATTTTCACTAATTAGATTGCCCGTTACATCACCAGAGAATGTTGCATCTGTGCCGTCTGTACCAGAATTTAATACAGTTGAACCGTCGTCTGCTTTAACATTGCCTATAAATGCCGCATCATTTCCGTTTGTGCCGGCATCTAATACTACTTGTCCTCCTGAAGACTTTACATCTCCCTTTAGATTGCCTGTGATGTCGCCTGTAGAAGTTACAGAAGTGAAAGCACCAGATGCTGGAGTTGTGCCACCAATTGCAATGCCGTCTATTGTTGGTCCTAGAAGTTCATTATCAAATGTAAAGGCAGATCCTGTAGTAGTAGTGACCGTGCCGTCAGTATTGAAAGCAATTTCTCTTGAGCCTTGATATCCTAAAACGAGTTCGCTTTGATTGGAGTTAGTCTTTATATGCCATGTGTTTGTTGCTGTACCAGTTTGAAATTGAATAACAGCAGGATTTTGTACTTGGCCAACATCACTATTTAAAGACAGTGTGCCTTTTACTGCAAGATTATCGTCTACTGTGAATAGATTATTAGTAGTTGACTCTATTGTTGCGGCTACTATTTTTCTCGAAGGATCTAATTGAAAGTCGCCATCTAAGAATAGTTTTCCTGTGTTTTCCATTCCACTTGTTGGAGTTACAGCATTTTGTGCTTCTGTAACAATAACATGATCGCCTATCAATTCTGCAATATCATTGGTCAGGTCCTTCCACGCTTCGAATGTCGAAGTGTTTACGATACTGCTTGTGCCTATTTCATTCTTCGTTGCCATATTACTTACTCATCTCTTTGACGGTTTGCTCTAGAAGGATCATAGCATTTTCTAATTTTTCTATTCTTGCTTCTAATCCTTTAATGTATTTATTTTGTTTCTTTTTTGCTATTGTTTGCCTATACGCAGAAACATCAGAATTGACTAATCCTGTTCCACTCTGTGATCTAGTAAAGGTGTGTTGTTCCATTATGTCACCGCTATAGCTTTGTATTCATAAACTGATGGGAATAAGTTTATATCTGGAGTTATATCCTTTAACTGAGGAGTATTCAACTCAATAGCGGTTGCATGGCGCAAAACTATTCGTATCTGGAAAGTACTGAATTCACTACTATGTGCTATTTCATCAAGATCGTATCTATAATTTCTATAGTCATCTATATTATTTAGATTAGAATAGACATCTTCATTTGAATTCTCAAGTTTCTTCCAGTTAGTCGCTTCGGTACCACCCGTTACAGCATCTACAGTATCAACTGAAGAAAGTTTTTGAGCCTCAGAATTGTCTGGATAAATGAATCTAGCATAAACATCAACAAAGGTTCCTGCTGGTCTATAAGCAGATAACTCGACTCGTATTCCACTAGCTGGCAATTCAGGATTTAGTATAACTTCTTTAGATACAAAGTTAGAAGTAGTGCCTGGCTGAGTACTTATTGTATACTGATAAGCATTCATCTCTGCTAATTCATAGTCTAAAACAGGAGTAACTGTAGATATTTCAGAGTTAAGTGTTGCTTTAATTCTAAAGCCCTCTACTGTATCTCCGTCACTTATCTTCTTACTCTTACTCTTGATTGTTCTAATATTATTAGTCGTATAGACATTTGTGTTGTTAGAAATTTCCTTATCGAGTTCAATAACAGTACTGCCTGGACTTGTAAGTTTGTTCAATGTTAACTTAGAACTGGTGTTAGCTGTGTTGTCTATAGGAACATTAGCCTGGAAGAAAGAAATCTTTTCTTCATCTGCGGTTGATATTTTAGCCGAAGCTCCAGACTCTAAACCATATATAACCTGAGTGTTAGGTCTAACTTTACCGTTTAAATCTGCAAGAGGAGTATCAGGCGCACTATATCTAAACTGAACTCCAACAGCGGCATCACCTATTAGTCCTATTGTTGTCCATCCAGCATTTATTTCTGCTTCTAGTCCTTGTGTTCCTACTTCAGTTATCGTGTACAAATCGCCGTCAATAAGTGACTGTGCATTTGTTATTTGTACAGGAACTGCACTATCTAAGTGTGGTCCTGGAGAAGTTCTAGCAGAACTCTCTTTTATGTGTAACCTTTCTCTTCTCTTAGGATTGAAGTGGCTAACAACTCCTGAAACACATCGTCTAACAGTGACATTGCTTCCTTCTTCTACCTCATAGATATCATATGGATCTTCTATTGTTAAAACTCTGTTCTGACCCGCAGTCTCAGCAGTAAGAATTTTTGTAACCACTTTGTCTGAAGATACATTAGGGGCGTCAATTACGATATAATCTCCTGGACTAAACTGATATGTACCCAAGCCCGCTATCTCTAATGAGGAAGTGCTAATAGTCAATTCATCAGGAGAAGTCATGTCAGAGCCTCCTACGGAAAAGGTAGAGAATGCGTAGTCGTCTGTAAAGCAATACACTCTCTCATCGACTTCGAATGGTATGACAGCACTATTATCTGTATCTTCAGTGCCATGATCACGAACAGTTAAGATTTCCATGTCGTTAGGAACTAAATCTAGGCTACCAGTCAACTCAAAGTCATATCTATTAATTTTGAACTTAATATCTTCATCTTGATATGATCTCCAGGCACTATCATTCGTAGAGGTGAATAGTGCGCCGTCGCCCCAATCATTTGTTACAGCGGCTACTTTAACCTCTGTTCCTTGAGACTTACTTGTTTCTCCAACTTTACAAGTGTGTATTAGATATTCTGGAGAATTACCTGCAGGAATAACAACAAAACAATACTCTTCGTCAGTTTTTAGCTTCACTGGATCATTAAACTCGAACTTAGTAGGAGTTCTTCCGTCATCAGAGACAGAAACTTCTGTAGCAGACAAGAACTTTTCAGCAAAAGGAAGAACAGTCTTTGAAGGATATCCATTGGATGTAGTTCTAATTTGTAGAGTGACTCCAGTGTTTAGACTCGCTCGCTTAAAGTAAACATCTATATCACTCAAATAAACATAGTTTGCTCCTTTAGCTGCCGAAGACTTAACCCTAAATGTTTGTGCGATAGGATCTCTTGTTCGTTTTTGGAACGCTCTTTCTGTAACACTGACCTCTGTATCAAAATCAACAGTTCGTGTCGAAACATTTAACTCAGACTTAGCAACTGAGAAATTATATCCTCTGTATGCAATTTTAGCATAAGAAGTTTTTCCAGATTCAATTGAAGAATATTGATCTACATCGACAATCTCAAGATTGTGTTCGCCTACAAAGAATTTTCTTGGCGGTAAATAGAACACAGCATATAATTCGCCGTTTGCATTACTTCTAACTGCTCGACCTTTTCCACTAGGACCACCACCAATAACTCGATCAGCGCCTTTGAAAGATTTAGCTCGACTTGAACCTCGTGACCGCTTTCCAGGAGAAACATGGCTATTAACATCTTTTTCATCGAAGAAGAAATGGTGTCTAGTGTTAGGTCTTAATCCCGATACAAACACTTTAATTTTCTTTTTTCTCATGAATGGTTTCATATTGACATCTGTGACAAAGTTTCCTACTTTCTCATTTGTTGTCCGTGTGCTTGATGTCAATCTCTCTACAGGAGTAGATTCTACAAAATTTCTA
>Ga0181390_1000157_pt1 | contig 28464 bp, 44 predicted proteins | sample 13SPOviralmetaG_FD_130085 | JGI IMG/M metagenome (GOLD analysis project Ga0181390, IMG submission 130085) | Marine viral communities from the oligotrophic San Pedro Time Series (SPOT) site, San Pedro Channel, CA, USA - 13 SPOT_SRF_2010-07-21 | ecosystem: Environmental > Aquatic > Marine > Strait...
AATAGATGAAAAAGATTTATTGCCTTCAATAATTCAAGCACAAGACAGTCAGATTCAACCAATTCTTGGAACTGATTTATTCAATGCTTTGAAAACAAAGATAAGTGCTGGAACAATTGCTGGAGATTATGAAACACTTCTTCAAGACTATGTTCAGATGGCAACATTGAAATGGACATTAGTGAACTTTTATCCTTACTTACAAGGAAAGATTCTGAATGGAACAATTGGTTCAAGGAATGTGGACAATATTACTGCACTTTCACAATCTGAAGTTTTAAGATTGGTTGACATTGAAAGAAGCAATGCACAATTCTACACAGAAAGACTGATTGAATACTTGACAAACAATTCAACTTTGTTTCCAGAATACAATTCAAATAGTGGTGCAGATATGTATCCAGATTCACAGACTTATGCTGAAGCTGGTTTGACAATATCTGGTTCACAAAGGGGAAACAATAAACTTGCAAACTGGAATTGTTGTGGCAGGTAGACTAAAGGGTTGCAAAAGCAATCAAGAAAAAAAGAAAATTAACAAGAAATTGTTGGACTTATACTTGAAGAAAATAAATGAAAAGCACAATAAATGAATTAGCAAGTTTTAACACAGTCAATGTTTGTGCAATTTCAGTTCCTTTGATGGATGTTGAAAGCGTTCTGACAATACTTGTCTTGTGTTCTGTCTTAATATATAACATCAAAAAGATAATGTCTAAGAATGACTGATTTGAAACATTTCATAAAAGAAGAATTCACTTGTGATGGTGTCAATTGTTTTGATAAAATGAATCCAAAGCTATTGAAGATGTTAGATGATGCCAGAAGTATTGCTGACACACCATTCACAATCACATCTTCCTGGAGAAGTGAAGAACAAAATTTAAAAGCAAATGGAAAATCTAATTCAAGCCATTTGCGTGGATTAGCAGTTGACATTGCTTGTGATTCTTCTTCAAAAAGAATGTTCATATTGGATGCATTGATTGTTGCTGGATTCAATAGAATAGGAATAGCAAAAACATTCATTCATGCAGATTGTGACAAGGAATTGCCACAAGATGTGATGTGGTTATACTAAAAAAAAAGAAATGGAAACAAACATGATACTTGAATTGGTAGTTGGATTGATGGCTTTTTTGAAAGTTGTATTCAATTATGTGGAATCTGACAAAGCAGTCAGAATCTTTGGAAGGATTGATGACATCATTAACTTCTTTGTAACTGATAAATTGAAAGATGAAGAACTATAAAATCATAAAAGATGCACTTGGTATTCTTCCTGAATTACTGAAAGACAAGAACAAAAAATGGTCTGCAAAAAGAACAATAAGTGGTGTCTTGGTTTATGTGGTTTCTAATTATCTGCAATCACATGACTTGTCATGGATGGTTGTTGTATTCACATTGGTTGCAGTTCTTCCATTGTGTCTTTCATTCTTTGAAAATAAAACTAATTGCTGTAAAAAATAAAATAAAATGACTGAATCAGAAAAAAAGAAAGCACACAGAAACAAATCTGGAAGTATTGCATCAGTAGTATCAAAAAGTGATTCACAAGATTTGGATGTGAAAGATGCTAAATTGTTTGTTGGATCGGGTGGTGACTTAAAGATTGACACAATGGATGGTCAAACTGTGACTTTGAAAAACATTCCATCTGGAACTTTCCTTGATTGGATAAGAGTGAAAAGAGTTCATTCAAGAGGAACAACTGCTGGTGACATTGTAGCGTTCTATTAATGACTTACAGACCAAGATGGTCTGAAAGCATCAGACCATACATTGAACAATTCAGAAGACTATCACAAGACCAGCAATTGCAATTGTTGAAAGTGATGATGTCAACAGACAAGATTGAAACTTCTGAAAACAAGAAACACTTGAATGTGGTTTCCAATAGTAGTTCCAGGATTAAAACACTTGAACAACTTCTGGATGTTGCAAAGGTAGACTTGGAACAATTCTTTGTTGATAAATACAATATCAACAAATGGGAAGTTTCAGCACAGATTGATGGTCAGATGGTGACTGAAGAACTGTTTCAAGTGAAAGCATCACTTGTAAGAAACAAAGCCATACAGACACGAAAACGAATTCTTGATGAACTACATCATGACTTCATAAATCATTCACCAAAGCAAGTAAAACACAAGCCAATTGAAGGTGTTGGTCACATGCTTGAAGTGAACATCTTTGATTTGCACTTTGGAAAACTTTGTTGGAATGGTGAAACTGGTGAAGACTATGATACAAAGATAGCATCAACAAGATTTCATTCAGCTATTGATGATATAATTCAGAAAGCATCTGGACACAATATTGAAAAGATTGTCTTTCCAGTTGGAAATGATTTCTTCAATTCTGATGGAAAAGAAAATCAAACTTCAAATCATACACCACAAGATGAAGATTTGCGATGGATGAAGACTTTCAGAAATGGAAGAAGATTGATTGTTGAAGGTATTGAAAAACTCAAACAATTGGCAAATGTTGAAGTGATTATCATTCAAGGGAATCATGACTTTGAAAGGTCTTATTATTTAGGTGATTCTCTTATTGGATGGTTCAGAAATGACCATAATGTTTCAATCAATAATGAAGCAACACCAAGAAAGTATTTGAAGTATGGTCAGAACTTGATTGGATTGACACATGGAAACAATGAAAAGATTGCTGACTTGCCTTTGCTGATGGCATCAGAAAAGAAAGAATTGTGGTCAGATACAAAATTCCATGAATGGCACATTGGTCATTTTCACCATAAGAAACAAATCAAGTTTCAGACAATAGATGAACAGAAAGGTTGTGTGATTCGTTTCATGCGTTCACTATCTGGAACTGATGCTTGGCATAATTTGAAAGGATATGTTCAGAATGTACAATCAGCTGAAGCATTTATCTGGCATCCACAAGAAGGAATGATTGCTCACCTATTCTTTAACTTATGAATATAGCAGTAAACATGAATCTGTTAAAAGGTCTTATGATAGGGATCAGACACTTTGATCCAGATGAATATCATCCCTATTTTGAGGTTCAAATATATATTCTTTTATTTTCAATCAACATTTTTTTCATTCCAGAATCTGAGGAATAGCAAGTGATTCAAAGCAATTCAATAAAATACTTGTGAATTATATGGTAAAATGTAGTTTACTATTCAATAAGTTTTCTATCTTTGAATATCGAAAGCAATAAAGCTAAGATGAAAAACAAGATTATGAAAACTTACTCAACAAAATCAGAAATTAACAAATTAACAAAAGAAGAATTAATTGATTTATCTTTAAAGTTAGATTCAGATATGTCAAGAAAAGGAATAGATACTTATTTCATTGTATTGGATAAGTTAGAACTTATTATGGGAGTAGATAAATTTGAGGATTTTCAAGATAAATACCTTTCTTAATAAACTAATAAAATAGGGGGCTTAATGCCCCTTTAACCTTAAAGACAAAACAGATGTACAATTTAGACCACATTTTCGGTGACATTACTGAACAATTAAAATCACTTAAAGCAGACAAGATTTACAAGTATAAGATTGTAGCAAGTTTCAAAGGTGGCAAGTTCAAACAAATTGAACTTTGCAAAACTGAAGAAGAAGCAATCATGACAATTGAAAAGAATAGAAAAAAATATGGTCAAGACTGGGTTGTTACTTACTATAATATTGAAGACTAATGTTCAAGAAATCTATCATAAAAGAGGTGCTGAAATATGCACATAAAAGAAACAAGTCTTTGAATGTTGTTCAAAGGTATTTGTCAATGTATTACAACATCCATGCAACAATGAATGTGCTGAAGAAAAGAAACACATGGATTAAAATCAAGGATAAATTATGTTAAGAATAGCAACTGATTTTAGTGGTGTTGGTTCACCAGAAACAGCATTGAAAAGACTTGGTATAAAACATGAAGTTGTATTTGCTTGTGATATTGACAAGTATGCAAGAAAATCATATCAAGCATTACACAAACCACAACAGATGTTTGAAGACATCACAACAAGACCAATGGACTTTCCACAGCTTGATTTATATGTTGCTGGATTTCCTTGTCAATCGTTTTCAGTTGCAGGAAAAAGAAAAGGATTTGATTGTCCAACAAACGGAACATTGTTTCACACCTTATCTGAATTCATCAGAATCAATCAACCAAAGTGTTTCATCTTAGAAAATGTAAAAGGATTAATCAATCATGACAATGGAAGAACATTTCAAATCATTAAAGACAAACTTTCTGGAAATGGTGGTTCAATCAATGAACAAATGTTTCTGACTGACATTGATGGTCTTGGTTATCATATACACTTCAAAGTATTAAACACAAAAGACTTTGGATTGCCACAGAATAGAGAAAGAATATTTATTGTTGGATTCAAAGATGCAAGACAGTTTTCTTTTCCAAACAAAATCAAACTTGATAAAAGATTGAAAGATGTTCTTCAAGATGAAGTTGTTGACAAATACTATTTATCAGATAAAATTATCAAAGGGTTTCAAAACCACAAAGAAAGACACACAGAAAAAGGAACTGGATTTCAATGGATTCCAAAAACTGAAGAAGACATTGCAAATTGTTTAAGGGCAAATGCATCACTATGTCCAACAGATAATTCAATCATTGTACATTCAACACACACAAGAAGTTCAGACAGACCATCAGTTCAAAAGAACAAAAATGCTGGTGGCTCTGGGCATCTTTCAAAAAGTGATGGATTGACTTATTGTCTTGACACACAAAATTCACAAGCAGTTGAATGGGTTGCAGACTACAGAAATGATGAAGGACTAAGAAAAAGAAAAGATAATATTTCACCATGTTTGACTACAAGAAGACATTCAGAAAATGACATCAGTTCAATGCCCCCATTAATAAAACAAAACAGAATCAGAAGATTGACACCATTGGAATGTTTTAGACTTCAAGGATTCACAGATGAAGAACATTCACTTTGTGAAGAAGTACAATCAGATACACAGCTTTATAAACAGATGGGCAACACAATTTCAGTTCCAGTCATTCAAGCAATACTCAAAAACATTTATCATGCTTAGAAACTTTGAAGAAGAAACTTGCAATCTATCTGATGATGAATTGAAGATTGCACAAGCAGTCATGAAAGGATTGAAGAAGTATGTTGGAAAGCCAAATGCAATTGCTGGTTCAAAGATTTGTTCTGGATTTCACAACAACACCAAATTCAGATTGCAAGGTGTCAGACTGCGTAAAATCATCAACCATTTGAGAAATGAAGGTGAACCAATATGTTCAAGTTCAAAAGGATATTTTTATCCAGCAAACAATCAAGAACTTCAAGACACAATCACATCAATTGCACAAAGAATTGATTCACAACTTCAAATTCTTAACCAACTAAAAAAGCATTTATGAAAATTAGACTAACAAAAGGTAACCGATACAAGATTCTGGACACACCAAAATCAATTGCTATTGGCTACACAAGAAAGAATCCACATTTCATATCAAGAAAGCATTCACTTTTGGTTGATGTTTCTGATGGTGTGTATGATATTATCATTCCAGATTGGATGATTCATGCCAATAAAGACTTGAAGTTGGACATGGAACTTCTATGGAATCAAAACAAAATGAACAATAACACAACAGATTTCAAATGGAAGGAAGAAAAGAATTTATAAACAGAATGCAATGGATGGTCATGGAAATCAAGCAAAGCAAACTTGATGATTCAAACATACTTTCAATGCTTGAATTTCAACTTAAGCAAAGAGAAAAGCTATTAATAAGGGATGTAAAAAGAAGGGTGATTTGTGAACAAGAAATTAAAAACAACAAACACGTGTCTGCATCTTATGTGATAAGAAAAGGAAATGACAAATTTCTGGATATTATTGAAGACTTGTAAATGGTAAAGAAATATTTACTATATTGCAGCTATTAATCAACTAAATTAAAAAACAATGTCAAGAGTATTTGAACAATTCTTCCAGGATATATTCGCTGGAAATCCACATCTTCATGATGAAGCAAAACAACATCAAGCTGAAGCACAAGAACAACAATTTTTTCAAGCAAGAATTCAATGCAATCCAATTGATTCAACAATTCTTGAATGGGAACAACTGCACAAGCCAAATATCAACAACAATATATTGAAAAACAACTAAGATGGAAATCAAAAAAAGCAAAGTAAAAAGCAATCAAGCAAGTGGATCTTTAGATTTAACACATGGAACATTCTTCAAGTTTGAAATCAGTTTTGAAGATGGAACAGTTGGTGAATACTTATCCAAGACACAAGATGGTGGAAACAAGAACTTTCCAATTGGAGTTGAAAAGGAATTTGAAGTGACTGAAAATAAGTTTGGAAAGAAAATCAAACCACATTTTTCACAGAAGTCATTCACACCTTCACAAGCATATACAGAAAATCCAGACAGACAAAAAATGATTGTCAAGCAATCTTCATTGAAAGTTGCAGCAGATTTATGTATTGCAGATAAGAAGACAGACTTGAATTCTGTTTTTCAAATGGCTGATAAAATTGTTTCATGGGTTATGGATGACAAAGCTGGTGAAAAAGTAGATGATGGATTCACATCAGTAAAGAAACAAGAACCATCAAAAGCTGATGACTTACCATTTTAGACATGAATTGGATCGTTAAAAATAAAGCAGAACAATTGTTCAAGGACTTGTTTAAGTCCAAGAGAAACATGGCAAAAGAATTGAATTTGTCAAGACCAACAATTGATATGTATCTTGCAAATCCTGGAATGATGAATTCACAAATCAAAAAAATTGCTAAATTGAAGAAAATTTCTGAACTGAAAATATTCAAAGCAATAAACGAATAATGGAATATTCATTCAACATAGAATATGCACAAGAATTTGGAGTGAGTGAAGCTATCATGATAAAGAACTTTCAATTCTGGATTAAAAAGAATTCAGCAAACAAAGATTCAAATCATGATGGTAGAACTTGGACATTCAATTCTGCAATTGCATTCAAGAAGTTGTTTCCTTTCTGGAGTATTGGACAAATTAACAGAACTTTGAATTCACTTGTGAAACAAGAAGTGTTGATGGTTGGTAATTATAACAAAGCAAAATACGACAGAACAAAATGGTTTGCATTCATTGATGAAGATTCATTTGTTGAAAACGATAAATGCAGTTCTCGAAAACAGAAAATGGATTTACCGAAAACGACAAATGCAATTGTTGAAATCAATCAACCTATACCAGATAGTAAACATAAGATAGAAAACAAAGATGATAAACACATATATAAAATGTCTATCGACATTTACCACAAATTCTGTTTGTCACAATTAGATGCACCAGCAAAGATTGATGGAGTACAAGGGAAAGCAATGAAGACCATTTTAAGCTATCTGAAGACACTTTGCAAACAAAAAGGTGATGATAGTCAAGAACAAGTTTTAAATGCTTTAAAATACATCTTCAACAATTGGAACAAACTTGAACCATTCCTTCAGAAGCAAATCAAATTGTCCCAAATAAATTCTAACTTGGTGAACATTATTCAAGACTTAAAAAAAGAAACAAACACAAACAACATTGCTGATGACATCCTTGCAAAATATAGATAGAAACATTCTATCACCAGTCAATCCAAAATTTAACAGACAGATTCTGAAAATGAAGATGAATGATGTGGTTGAATTACAATTGACAAATCCTCCAGTTTCATTGTACAAATCATACAAAGAAAATGAAGAAAAATCAATTGACATTCTGATGCTTATGATGTTGAAATTTCAAGACTTCTTCAATTGCAAATCAAAAATGAATAGGGAACAAGTTGAAGAAACTGCTTACATAATTATTGAAAGGTTTAGAGGTTTGAATTATGTTGACATTGGAATGTGTTTGAAACTATCCAAGATGAATGAAAAGATTTATGACAGAATTGATGGTGGAATGATTTTGGAATGGCTTGACAAGTATGATTCAACAAAGACAGACTTGATTGTTCTGGAAAGACAAAAGCAAAAGACAAAGCAAGATTCAGAATGGTCAGCACTTGGAGAAAGAACTTCAATTCAAAAATTAAAAGACTTTTTAAAATGACAAAAAAAGAACAAACAGAACATCTTCTGGATTTAGTTTCAAGAAATCATCCAGACTTTCATCAAGTTGAATCTTCAATAAATTTTGCACTTGAAGACTTTGTTGAAATTGGAGAAATGGAAGAATTGGTTCACTCCGTAGCTGATTTAGAGGAATTGGTTCAAGCATACGCATCTGCATTTAAAATGCAACTTGCTGAAAATATAAAGCTAATTGATAGAGTGAAGCAGCTTGAAATACACAATCAAATTCAAGGATTTATCAATGGAGAATAAAAAGAAAATAGTCACAAAATCACTTTGGGAATTGCAATTTGGTGATGAAATAGTAAAACAATCATATTCAAAGCCAAATGCATATGTGAAAACAAGAACTGCTGGTGCAAAACTAAATGGTGTGTCTATATGAGAAAGCAGAAAGAACAACAACTTCAGAAAGCCATTGTCAGATATATGAAGTTGCAACACAAAGACATCTTCATGAATGGATCACTTGGTGGTATTTATATTCAGAAGGCAAGACATAGAGATTTCAAAGCAAGGGGTTACAGAAGTGGATTTCCAGATTTGTTTTTCTATTCACCAAGAATCATTCATGGCAGAATCAGACATGGACTTGCAATTGAATTGAAGGTCAAAGGAAACTATCCAACAGAAGCACAGAAAGTTGTTCTGAACAGACTTGATTCATCTGGATATGTATCAATGGTCTGCACTGGAATAGATGAAGCAATTGAAACAATAGAGTGGTATTTGAATTGTACTATTCCAGAAGTAGATGTGAACTATACAATCAAGGAATGAAAAATCAATGGCATCCAATTGAATGGATATACAAAGACTACAAATATTTCTTAGGCTTTGCAATAAAGAAAACCAAAGACAAGGACTTATCTGAAGACTTGGTGCAAGAAACATTCCTTCAGTTGATGACCATGAACCAACACAAGCTGCTTATCATCATAGATTCTGGAAAGATAAAGACATACATCTGCAAGATTATGATGGTGAAATACTTTTCAAACAAATCACAATTCAACAGAAAGATTGTTCAGTATAAAAAGAAGAAGATAGAAAGCAATGAATCATTCCTGGAACATCTGGTGAATAAGAATGCAGAACTTGAAGATGATTCAAATGAACACTTGAACATCATGAACAAAAGAATTGATGATTGCTTAAACACCTTTGATGAATATGACAGAAAGTTGTTTTTATTATATTATGAAACTGGACTATCAATCAGAAGACTGTCTGAAGAAACTGGAATCACTTTCAAAAGTATTCAATACACAATTGACAAAGTAAAAAAGAACATAAAAGATTTGATATGATACCATTCAAAGCAGATAAAGAACTTGCAAAGAAAAGAATTGCCATTTGTGAATCTTGCACACACTTCAGAAAAAGAACAAGGACTTGTGGAACTGCAATCAAAGGAAACAAAGTTGGAAGCAAAAGAACTTGTGGTTGTTTCATGGATGCCAAAACAAAACTTTCATTCAGCAGATGCCCATTTAATAAGTGGGAATTTCTTCAAGTCGCTGAAAATGATTATCTTGCAATCAAGAATTTATTGGATGAAGTTAAGAACACAATCAATCCAAAGCAAAAAGAAATCCTATACAATATGCAAAGAAAGTATATTGGAGGAAATACCAAGACCAGCAATTGTGTTCCTTGTTTGAAATCAGCATTGAAAGAACTTGAACAGATAGTTGAAGAATATGAAAAATAGAATCAAACCTAAATACTACACAAACAAATCAATCAAGAAAAAGATTGACACAATGCTTGAACAGAATGCAAGGAATCAATCATCACTTGGAACTGGTTCTAAGTTTGACATAGGTGAAGAAGGAACAAAGAAAGCATGGAAACAATTTGAAACAGACATCAAAGAAATTGATGTGGACTTCTTTAATATAATCAAAAAGCAAGATGACTAAGTTAGTTCTTCCAGTAGGTGTTGAATCAATTGCCACAAGACAAGATTCATCAGTCAAGATAGTTCTATCAACTTATGAACTGAACACACAATCAGCAGTCAAATTGTTTGATTTGAGAAAGACTGAATGTTTAATGTACTTATCAAGTGATAACATATCACAAGAAGAATTGGATGCCTTAGATGGCTTCAAATTATCTTCAGACCATAACGATGGGAAAACACCTTCACAAAGATTGCGTGGTGTCTTGTATGTTTATTGGAAACAACACAAGCAGACAGAAATTGAATTTGATATATTCTATCTTAGGTATATGAACAATCTAATTGATAAGATAAAAGACAAACTTGAATGAAAAAACACACAAAGATATACATGGAATATTTTGATTACTTTGGTGATGAATTTATTCCTTGTGAAATGTGTGGAAAGAAAGCAGTTGACATTCACCACATTGAACCAAGACAAGCTGGTGGATCAAAGGTGAAAGATACAATTGAAAATCTGATGGCAGTTTGCAGAAAGTGTCATATTAAATACGGCGATAAAGAACAGTATAAAAAACTATTACATGAAAGACACAAAGAAAGAATTCAATCCAGACAATGAAAAGCACATTGAAATTGTGAAAGAAACAGAACAAGCAATCAATGAATCTTTTGATGACTTCTTGAAAGACTTATCAGATAGGGAACAACCATCATGTGATATTGACAATCCAGAAGATTGTGATTCATGTGGTTCATAAATAAACAAACTAACAATGGGAAAAATCAAAACAATGAATCAAGACAAGCAGCAAGAAGAAGAAGTTCCAAGACTTGAAGATGGTAGTGTTGACTTCATGCAAATGATTGTCAATATGTTTCCAGGACAAATTGCAGTTGCTTCTTATGTCAAAGGAATATGCAAAGGATATGCACTTGATATGTCAATGAAGACTGCATTGAACTTTGTTGAAGAAATGAAAGAAGGAAATGAAAAAATAGAACTTCACAATCTTATTCCAGATGAAATCAATCCAGATAAACAAGTGAAAGTGACAGATAAAGACATAAATTAACAATTGACTTATGCCATTTGAAAAAGGAAACAAGCTACAAGGAAGCAGAAAAGGTGTTCCAAATAAAACAACACAAGAAATAAGGGAAGCCTTTCAACTGCTAATTGAAAACAATCAAGACAAGATGCAATTGTGGTTGACAGAAACTGCAATAGAAGAACCAGCAAGAGCATTGGAAATCATCTTGAAGATGTCTGAATATATTGTTCCTAAATTATCAAGAACAGAAGTCAAAGCAGAAGTGACTGATAAATCTATTGTGATAAACTTGAACAGATTGAATGCCAAAAACAATTGACATAGATTTGTTTGATAAACAAGCAGACTGCTTTGGATTCCTTGAAGATAAGGTCACAACTGAAATTCTGTTTGGTGGTGGTGCTGGTGGTTCTAAAACATTCACTGGTTGTCTTTGGCAAATACACAGAAGACTTCAATATCCTGGAACAAGAAGTGTGATTGGAAGAAGTAAGCTGAAGAATCTGAAAGCAACAACATTGAACACATTCTTTGAAGTTGCACAAGACTATGTTGGTTTAAAACCAAATGAAGATTTCACATACAATGCACAAGATTCAACCATCACTTTCTTCAATGATTCAATTATATATCTGAAAGACTTGTTCTTATATCCATCTGATCCAGACTTCACATCACTTGGTGGTCTTGAAATCACAGATGCATTTGTTGATGAATGTGCTGAAGTAAGTCAGAAAGCAATCAACATCTTAAATTCAAGAATTAGATTTAAGCTGGACAAGTTTGGATTGATTCCTAAAACTTTAATGACTTGCAATCCAACAAAGACTTGGTTGTATTCTGAATTCTATAAACCATCCAAAGAAAACAGACTTGCAGAACACAGACAATTCATTCAATCACTTGTGACAGACAATTCTGCAATATCTGAACACTACATCAAGCAACTTGAAAAACTTGACAAGGTGTCCAAACAAAGACTTCTTTTCGGTGATTGGGAATACAATGAAGATGATGCACTTTTGTTTGACTATGATTCAATCCATGATATGTTTACCAACACAATTGAAGGTGGAACAAAATTCATCACTTGTGATGTTGCAAGATTTGGTGCTGACAAGACAGTCATCATTCTTTGGAATGGAATGAATGTTGAAAAGATTACTTCTATGGACACATCTTCTGTTGTTGATACAATACAAGCACTTAAAACAATAGCACTTCAGAATAGCGTTCAAAGGTCGCACATCATAGTAGATGAAGATGGTGTTGGTGGTGGTGTTAAAGATGGACTTTCTGGTTGCAAAGGATTTGTCAATGGATCAAAAGCATTGAAGTCTGAAAACTTTCAGAACTTAAAAACACAATGCTACTTCAAACTCGGTGAAATGGTGAATGCTGGAAAGATAGCCATCAAAGACACAAGACACAAACAAACCATCATTGAAGAACTTGAAATCATTAAAAGGGACAAATTAGATAAGGACACACAGAAACTTTCTATTGTACCAAAGGACACAATGAAACAATTACTTGGAAGGTCACCAGATTATGCTGATGCATTGATGATGCGAATGTGGTATGAAGTTAAAGGAAACTATGGTGTTTATGCATTTTAAAAGGAAATAAGCAAAAAATCAACTTTAAACTATTAGAATGAAGAAGACAATTGAAATCAAAATACCAACTGATTGGTCTGATGTAAGCATTGAAAAATATGTGAAGTACAATCATGCAATGAAAGAACTGGAAGATGAAAAAGAAATCATCATCAAGACCATTTCTATTCTTTGCAATATATCAGAACATATTGTTGAAGTGATGAAGTTGAAAGATTTGAAGAAGATTCAAGTGAATTTGCAAAAGCTAATTAGCAAACCAGTAAACAAGAACATCATAAATAAGATTGACATCAATGGTGTCAAATATGGATTCCATCCAAATCTTGATGAACTTACAATGGGTGAATTTGTAGACATTGAAACTTATGCAAAAGAAAATGACATTGCAAAGATGATGTCTGTTCTATACAGACCAATAAACAAAGAAGAAGGAAACAGATACAATATTGATCCATACGATTTTGATAAGCATTCAGACAATGCAAATCACTTTCAAAAATTATCAATCAATATTGGAAATGCTATTGCAGTTTTTTTTTGGACTTTAGGAAAAGAACAACTGAAAACTTTCCATCTGTCTTCAAAGCTGGAGGAAAAAAAACAGTCAGTTCAAACTATGGATGGTTCGCAATAATTGATGGATTGGCAAATGGTGACATATTAAAGATTGATGAAATCACAAAACTTCCATTGATGTTGTGTTTGACTAAACTTTCACTTGATGCAGATAAGAACATTGAAAGAGAAAAAGAAGCAAGGCAAAACCAAAACAAAGCAAAAAGATGATTACTTATAAAGCTATAATACAATACTTTGATTCTATTGCTGACCAACATCAGCAAATCAATTCTTTCACTTATGGTGAAGTAAACTTCTTTGACAAAGATAAGTTCACAGAATATCCAGCACTTCACTTGACACCAACTGGAGTTTCAATAGATGACCAAGTTGTTGTTTATGGATTTGATGTGATAGTGTTTGACAGATACAATGTTGAATCTAACAAGATGCGAAATGAAGCAACTTGTCTTTCTGATTCGCTGCTTATATTTCAGGACTTATGCAAAGAATTAACAGAAGGAAAGTATTTCATCAATGTTGACACTTTGATTTCTATGGAAATGCCAGTTGCAGCAACACCATTCATTGACACTGAACCAGACAATTGTTCTGGATGGGTAACTTCATTCAATGTCATCACACCAAATGAAGCATCAGCTTGTCTAATTCCGTACTTCAATCCAGAAAGACAGAATGCATTGCAATTCACACTTCCAGATTCTGCACCTTCAATTCTTGCATGGTATTCAAGAGAAAGGATTCACTATAGTACAACATTCACTGGTCAAGAAATCAATCAACTTGCACCTTTAATTGATACAACACCAGGTGCAGACCAATTGACAATGCTTGGTTCAAGTGCTACTTGGTCACCCAATAAGAATGCTTTTCATTTTTATGATGCATCAATTACAAATCAAATGAATTTGCAACATCCTTTGACTACACAAACTGATGCAACTTTCTTTGTTAGAATAAAAGACTTTTCAAGATATTCACCAATATCACTTGAAAATAATATTTGTTATGTTGGTGACTTGGTGAATACTAATGGTTTTGAAGTTTATATCACATCAGATGGATCACTTAGATTGTTTAATTATAGTGGTTTCACATACATCAACTCAGACTTTCCAGTTTGTCCAAGCAATGGAAATACTTTTGAAACTGCACACAGAAGACTTGAATCATTTACTTTCTGCGTTCAATTAACAACAACAGAAATCACATTGTGGTGGGGAAGTACATTTGAAGAAAAAGCAACTATTTCTACAACATTTGACTTCACCAACAAACACTTTGGAATTGGGAATCCAGATGTTTCAAAAACATCAGATTTCTATCTTCAAGAATATATTTACACACCAACTGCAATGACAAATGCTGATATTGAAGCAACAATGTTATGGCTAAATTACAGATAAATGATTCCAACTACTAAACAAGAACTTCAGAAGTTTGGAACAAGGGTTGTGAAACTTGCAAGAATCAATCTTGGTGCATCCAAAATGATTGATGGAAAAAAGCGAGTGACAAATTCATCTGGTGCTTTGTCTTCTTCTTTAGGGTTCAGCCTTAAACAGAAAAGAAGTAGTGGTGGAAAATATGCAAGTGGGTTTGATTTGGAATTTACATCATCTGTTGATTATGCAGATTTCCTTGAACAAGGTGTGAAAGGTTCTGAAAGCACAAAACCATCAGCTAAAAATTCTCCATATAAATTCAAGTCTAAGAATCTTCCAAAGGGTGTGATGATGAAATGGATTGAAACAAAGCCAATCAGACTGCGTGAACTTGGAACTGGTAAATTTAAGAAAAGTCCAAAAGAAGCAAAAGAAGAACTTGCATTTGTACTTGGTAGAGCAGTGGCAACAAAAGGAATTGGTGCAAGAAACTATTTCAAAGATGCAATTGAAAAAGCTATTCCAACAGATGGAAATGATGTTGCAGTTGCAATGGCAAATGATTTCATCAAGCAAATTATAAAAGAAATTAAACTGAATTAAGATGGCACTTACAGTATTAATAAACGATTCAAACTTCAACATCTCAACTGGACAGAATATTGCCTATGTGACTACAGATACAACTGGTGTGTTCAAGTTTAGATTCTTGATGGAATTGACATACAAGATTCAAGGAATAACAACACCAGTCACAAAAACAATATCATTCACACAACAACAGAATCAAGATGGTCAAGCAGTCTTCAATCTGTCTGAAATATACAAGTCAATAGTTACTCCACAAATCTCACCATCATTAGATTCAGATGCACCAACAACAACAACTGCATCACAGAAGGGAAACATTCACACATTGCCAAATTTCTCGGATGGTGATTGTCTTGCTTTTTCTGGTGGACTTCTTGAAAATTCAACTGGTTATGAAGCATTCAAAGGTGTTGCAAATGTGATGACTTTGAAGTTCTATGAAATGTATTCAACAACTGCTGATGGTATTCCAGTAAAAGATCCATTAGGAATTGGAGCAATTACAAGAACAATATTCATGTTTTGGGGTAGAGGTCAAGAAGATGAAGGTGTCATTGTAGACTTTGAACCTTACAAATTAGATGGTACATCAAAACAATACTTGTCATCAAATTACAACAATGTTTCATTGAATAAGTATGATGTAAAAATTGGTGCAAACGAATATCACACCATTGCATTCTTGAATAGATGTTCCATAAATACGAATGCAGAAACTTACAGAATAAAGGTTCAGTATTTTGATGCAAATGCATCATCTTTAGGTTCATTATACATTAACAACAACAATGTTTCTGGTGGTCTTTATGATGATACTGCAACAGATGAATCATTCTTCTTGTTTGCTGGTGTTGGTCTTGAAAACTTGCAGAAAATTGACACAAGTGCATCACCATATTCTGGAACACTTCCAGATAGTGTTGCTGGAGGTAGGGATGCAATATCTTACTATGTGGTAAAAATTCAAAATTCAAGTGGTACTGATATGTCAGCAAGGTATGATTTTAATGTGGTTCAATATTGTTCACAATATGACCAATCAAGACTTGCATACATGAACAGATTTGGTGCATGGGATTACATCACACTAAACAAAGAAAGAACAGATGAACTGAAAGTCAAAAAGGAATACATCACTAAGCCTATAATAAACCAAGCAACTGGACTTTCAACTTATGCAGCAGCACAAATCAATACTGCTTATCCTTTAGATGTAGCAAAGCAAGGAATGATGACCACATCTGTTGCACCAACAATCACAACAAAAATGTTCACAGACTATCTTCCAGAAGATAAGATTGAACAGATAAAAGACTTGATGATGTCACCACAGATTCATTTGTTAGATGGTGACAATGCAAAAGCATTGATACTTGAAACAAGCACAATGAAATTAAAGCGTGAAAAGAATAGAGGGTTGTATCAATATGAATTGAAATTCAGCTTTGCAAATCCTAAATTTAGAACAACATAGATGGCTACACAGATACGAGTTACCACACAAGATGATTCCAGAGTAGTTTATTTAGACTTGTCTGACAGTCAACCAATGACTGCAAACTATCAGTTCAAGGACATCCAAGACTTCAAATCAAACAAAGGAAATCACACATTCAATTTCCGTATTCCTTCAACACCAAACAATGATTTGTTCTTTGGTGACTATTTTGAAGTGACACAATTTGGAAACTACAATCCAAAGATAAAAGTTGAAGCAACTATTTCAAAAGATACAATAGATGTATTTGAAGGCTATCTTCAATTGACAAATGTGTTTGTTTCAAACGATGTCACACATCACTACGAATGTGTGGTATTTAGTTCTGTTGCATCATTAGGACAAGTATTGCAAGGCAAGTATCTTGCAGAATTTGATTGGACTTCTTATAATCACAATGTAAGTCTTAATACAATTACCACTTCAATGAATAGAGCATCAACTCCATTGTTAAGTGGGGACATAGTTTATTCAATGTATGATTATACTGGTGGGATGTTTGGTGGTGGTTCTAATGGATCAATGGCAAATGAAGAAACTCCTTATTCTGTCTTAAATTTAAGACCACAAATCAGAGTCAATAAAGTGTTTAGTCAGATACTGAATGAATCTGGATATACATACGAATCAACATTCATAGATACAGATTTGAATGATTTGTATATGGACTTAAATTCTGGTACTGAAGCAATTCAAACTGACTTAGATACATCAAATTACAATGTAAATATTGGTACAAGTGGAACTCAAACATTTCCTGCATCAATAGGGATGCACACTATTGTATACAACAATGCATCTGGAAACAATTACACAAATTCATCTGGAAACTATAATGAAACTACTGGTCTTTACACACCATCAGATTTATGGACTTCTTATGGTCTAATAGAAATTAGTGCAACTTTAGACCAGCCAGTTGGATTGACTGCATATTTGCAATTGATTTTATGGGATGTTACATCTGATGAAATTGCTATGCAAATGAATGGCACAACCAACATTGCTGATGGACAGACTATGTCAATTAGTACATTTGGTGAATTTGGGTATCCCTTAAATGTAGAACATGAATATGAAATAAGGATAAGAGTATTATCATCATCTGATGAAACTGCAACAATTACAATTCAAAGTGGAAATGTAGAATTTGCACCAACACCAAGTTTATTGTCAGTAAATGTTGAAGGTTTAGAATTACCTACAATTGGATTCTTAGTTTGTGATGTATCAAGAAACTTTGCAAAAATTAAAGCATTAGATTTCATCACTTCACTTGCAACAAAATTCAATTTAGTAATTATACCAGATGAACAAACACCTACACATTTACACATCCAGCCATACAAGGATTGGATAGATGGTGGAAATGAAGTTGATTGGACAGAAAAACTTGATGTTTCAAAAGATGTTCAGTTAAAACCAACAGTTGATTTACAAGCTAAGTCATTAATATTTTCAGATGATAAGTCTGCTGATTTTATGAATGCTTTGTTTCAGCAACAATCTGGAAAGGTATATGGTTCACAATATGTAGATAATACAGAAAACGATTTCGGAAAAGACAAAGAAGAAATCAAGACAATCTTCAAGCCTACAATTACAAGCTACATCAATGAAACTGGACTAAGGTCATGTGTCTGTACTGATGCAGATGGAAAAAATGAAAATGCAATTAGACTTTCATTCTATTGTGGGTATGGTGGATCAGATGTAGTTGGTCAATCTTTTTGGCTCACAGATTCATTCTTGAGTACAACAACAACAGAATTTACATCTTTTTCAATATTTCAAAACTATGAAGATGCAGTTGTAACACCATCAACAAAATGTCTTTCTTTTATGGGTGAAACAACTGGAGCATTAGGCTATCCAGTTCCATTGAATGGTGCTTATAGTGTTTATTGGAAAAGGTTCTTAGAAGAAACTTATTCAAGGGAAGCAAGAATATTGACTGGAACATTCTTTCTTTCTGCTTTAGATATTCAAACAATGAATTTCAATGATATTGTATTTGTTAAAAATGAATACTTTAGAATTAATAAAATATCAAACTATCCACTTGTGGGTTCTGGAAGTTGCAATGTTGAATTAGTTAAAGTTGAAAGAGTTAATGTAATTGATGCAGTTGGTAATCAATGCTTAATGGAAGATTCAACAATTGGTGCAAATGGTGTAGTGAATTTCATCAGCACAACAAATGGTTCAGCAGTAACACCATCACAATCATGTTGTGAAGCATTTGGTTATACATATATTTCTGGGAAATGTATGAGTGAAATGGCAACACCAAACAATCCAACAGAACCGATGCCAGACACTAATGTTGGTAGCTTCAAAAGTATAGGTTCAAACAATTCAAGTAGTGGATTTGGAAATATTATTCTTGGCAACAATAATCTTTCTACTGGATTCAATTTCATAAAAGGAAACAGAAACTTAGTAGAAACATCATCTGATTATTCAACCATAAGTGGAAACAATAATTCAGTTAAAGCTGGTGTTAGCAGCAATAAAATACTTGGTGATTCAAATATATTGAATCCTTATTCTTTGAATTGGACTGGTGCATCTTATGAAGTCTATTCAAGACAAGTATTCAAGAACAATTCAATTATTGGTGACTATGGAATTGCACTTGGAAATGGTGATTCATTCATTTCTGGTGGTGCTGATGAATTATATAATACTGTAGGAAGAAGTGGTTCTGGACATTTTGTGAAGCATGGATTTACAGATGATGAAGAAGTGATATATATTGGTCAGAATGGAATGTTCACTTTTGGAACTGATTTCTACAATGACCAAGCAACAAATTGTTTCAGACTTGAATTTCCTTCAATGATTTCTTTTGAAATAAATGTTGTTGGTCATGATAGAGGGACAACACAATCAAGAAGTCAAGAATATTCATTTCGAAAATATAGTGGTACAATAATAAACACAAATAATTCTGGAAGTGTTTCAATCAAGGACTTTACACTTGATACACAAAAAGAATCTGCAAACTTCAACAATTATACTTTTGATTTAACTCCAGCATATTCTGTCACAGACAGACCAGTTGGTGGTGGTGATTTGGTATATATTGATGATGGAATGTTTTATATGTACATCAGCACATTAGGTGCAATTAAACTTGACACAGTAGATTGGACAATTGACTTCAGATATACACTTGTAGGTTTGCAAAACATTGGAAGAACAAGTGGTCAACCTATATTCACACCAACACAAATTTCTGGTTGTTTGTTGTGGGTTGATGCAGCTGATTCAACAACAATCACACATTCATCTGGTTCTGTTTCACAATGGGATGATAAGTCTGGAAATGACTATCATTTGACACAAAGCACAGCAGCCTATGAACCAACTTATTCATCTGTTGCACCTTATCCATACATTGAATTTGATGGAAACAATCAAGTTCTTGGAAACACAGATGCTGGTTTAATTGGTGTGTCTGATGGTAGAAACACAATGTTTGTTGTATTTGAATCAGCAAACACCACAACATCATCACCTGGACAGACACTTGTAGCAGTAAATGAAAGAGGAAGACAATACTATGGAATGAACATCAATTCAACAACTGCTGGTGCTGGTGGAACTGCATTCATGAATAAATCTACACAAGACTATTCATGCAACAATTCAACCATTCCATCAACAACAAAACAAGTTGTGATTGGAACAAGAAATGCAACAGATAGAATCATATATGACCAAGATGGAGTGACAGACACAAAGACCAATTCAACAAATACTTCACAAGATATGTTTTCAATTGGTGCTACATGGGAAACTGGAAGAACACCAACGGCTGACTATACTGGAAAGATATATGAAGTGATTGTGTATGATGCAGTCTTAACAACAGAAGAAAGAAATCAAGTTCAAAATTATCTACAAACAAAATGGAACACATAAAAACAAACATTGAACTGAATGGTTCAAAAGCAAAGACACAAAGTTTTGATGGCTTAAAAGTTTTAAACTTCACACCAATGTTTGAATATTGGCTTGGTGCGTTTCAGATTATTCCAGAAGCACTTCAGAACTTACCACATGAAGAATACAAGAATACAAAGTGTCTGACATGGTATGAAACACAAGTGTTGTATCATGATACAATTATGAATGAATTCAAAAGAATATTCGGATGGCAGAAAAAATAGTTGTTGACATAGAGTTCAAAACCAATGTTCAGAAGATTTCAAAAGACTTGGAGTCTGTTAAGGATTCATTGGCTGAAACAAATGAAAACCTTGAAGACATAAAGAACACTTCAAAAGGAACTGAAAGTGCATTGAAGAAAGTTGGAAATGGTTTCAAGGGTGTTGGTCTTGCAATGAAGACACTTGGAATTGGGCTTGTCATTGAAGCATTTAATTTCTTAAAGGAAATAATGATGCAGAATCAGACTGTCATGGATGGTGTTGCAGTAGTGACAGAAACACTTGGTGTTCTATTCAATCAAGTCACAAGTGTTGTGACTGATGTGTTCAATGCAGTAAGCAAATCAACTGAAGGGTTTGAAGGGATGAAAGCAGTCATTGGTGGATTGTTGACTATTGCAGTCACACCATTGAAGCTTGCATTCTATGGAATTACACTTGCAGTTCAAGAAGGTCAATTGGCATGGGAACAATCATTTTTTGGTGATGGTGATCCAGAAACAATTAAACAACTAAATGAAAAGATAGTTGAAACTAAAGACAATCTGAAAGAAGTTGTTGTTGATGTTGTTGATGCTGGAACTCAGATTGCCACAAATATTGCTGAAGCAGTCACAGAAATAGGTTCTATTGTCACAATAGCAACTGAAGTTGCAACAGAAGGAATAAAAGAAATCTCAATTGAACAATCACTTGCAACTGGTAGAGCATTAGCAGATGCAAAAAAGAATGAAGAACTTCTTGAAGTCATAAGAGCAAAACAACAATTGCAAAGTCAATTGGAAGCAGAGCAACAAAGACAAATTCGAGATGATGTTAGACTTACATTTGAAGAAAGGATTGCAGCAAATGAAGAACTTGGAAGAATACTTGATGAACAGATATTAAAAGAAAAAGCAGTTGCAGATGAAAAGGTGAGAATTGCAGCACTTGAACTATCAACACAACAAGATTCTATTGATTTACAAATCAAATATCAACAAACACTTCTTGAACAAATTGACATTGATGAAAGAATTGCTGGTCAAAGGTCTGAACAACTAACAAATGAAGCATCACTTCAACAAGAAGCATTTGATTTCCAAGTGGAACTTGCAGAGCAGCAAAAAGAACTTGCAGCACAACAACTTGATGTGATACAAAATTCAATCAAGATGGCTGGTGACTTGTTTGAAGAAGGAACTGCTGCATCAAAAGTGTCTGGTGTGGCATCTGCAACAATCGACACATGGAAAGCAGTCAACATGGCTTTGGCATCTGCACCTCCTCCATTGTCTTATGTTAGTGCTGGTTTATCTTTAGCAACTGGATTGAAATCTATTAAAAACATACTTTCAGTTAAAACAAAAAAACCAACCCCAACACCATCTCCAGGTGATGCAACACTTCCATCTGCTGCTGGTAGTGGTGGAGGTTCAGAAGCAATTGCAGACTTGTCTGGTATTCCATCAATAACAGAACAATTCAACAATCAGTTTGCACAAGAAACACCTCCAGTTCAAGCGTATGTAGTAGAACAACAAGTGACAGAAAGTCAACAAATAAACACAATGATTCAACAAAAAGCAACACTTTAAAAACAAGAACAAATGACAAAAATTGTAGAACTGATAATTTCAGAAGAAGAAAAAGAAGACCAAGATGGAGTCTTTGCTATTTCATTAGTTGAAGATCCAGCAATTGATGAATATTGGATTGCATTAAACAAGCAACAAAAGGAATTGAAATTTGCAAAAGTAGATGAAGACAAAAGACTTCTGATTGCACCAGCACTTGTTCCAAACAAACAAATATTTAGACTGGCTGATGATGGTTCTGATTACTATGTGTATTTCTCAAAGGACACAATCAAGAAGTGTTCTGAACTTTACATGAAAAGAAATCATCTTCAATCAGCAACACTTGAACATGAATCAGAAATTGAAGGTTTGTGTGTGGTTGAATCCTGGGTGAAGGATTTTGCAATTGATAAGTCTGTCAAATATGGATTTGAACATTGTCCAGTTGGGACTTGGTTTGTGACAATGCGTGTTGATAATGATGAAATCTGGAACAAAGTCAAAGAAGGTGAAATTCTTGGATTCAGTATTGAAGGATTCTTCACAGATAAACTTCAAGGATTGTCAAGTCAGTCATTGACAGAAAATGAAGGAAAACTTCAGATGGTGAAAGACTTAATCATTGAAGAAGAATCAACTTATCTTGCTGCTTATCCATGGGATGAATGCATTGCAGACCAGATGGCTGAATATGGTGATAAAGAAACTGCTGAAAAAGTATGTGCAGCCATAAAAAACAGAACAATTGCATCTTCTGTCATTCCAAAAGCAAAGGCAATCTTGAATGGTGAAAGGAAAAAAAGCAAATAACATCTATTAACTAACGGAATTACTATTCAAAAAACTAAAAATGGAAAACATTTACAAACAAATGAAAGACTTACTTGGATTCAAGGAAGAACTTTCTGAAGAAACAAGCATGATGGCTGAAGCATATCTTGTCGATGGCACAACAATCAAAACTGATGCAGACAGATTCGAAGAAGGATCAATGGTGTTTGTTGTAGGTGAAGATGATGAAAGAATGGCATTGCCTTCTGGAACTTATGAATTGCAAGATGGTGCAGTCATAGAAGTTGTTGATGGAGAAATCACAACACTTCGTTCACCAGAAGCATCAGAAGATGCAGTTGAAGAAGATATGTCATCAGAAGAAGTTGAAAAGACAGAAGTTGATTTGTCAAACTATATGACAAAGGCTGATGGTTTTGAACTTGGCAAAATGATAACTGAAGCAATTGAATTGAAAGTTTCAGAATTAATGGAAGCACACAACACAGAACTTGAAAAGGTGAAGAAGTTATCTGCTGCCAAAACATTTAAATCAACACCAAAGTCTGTTGCAAAGACTGAAGTGAAAACGAATCTTTCACAAGATGAAAGAATATTTGCAATCTTTAACAAAATAAAAAACAAATAAAATGGCAAATCCTGTTTTAAACGCACCAACTTATGCTGGTGAATTAGCTCTACCATATATTCATGCAGCAGTCGTTTCTGCACCAACATTGCATGGTGGTAACATTACATTATTAGATGGCATTAGATACAAAGCAATCATCCCAAAAATGTCTTTTGGTGCTGGTGCAGCTGCACTTTTAAAAGGTGGTGCTTGTGACTTTGATACTACTGCAACAACTGACTTGGATGAAGCAGTCTTGACTGTTACAGACCAAATGGTTAATCTTCAGTTATGTAAAAAGAATTTCAATACATGGTGGCAAGGTGATGCTTATTCAATCAATTCTGGTGTGCCAGATGATTATGCAGATGCTATCCTTTTATATGTTGCAAAATATGTACAAGCAGATATTGAACACACAATCTGGAATGGTGAAGTAGGTGGTGCAACTGGATATGCAGCATTTGATGGTTTTAAGCACTTATCTGCAAACATTGGAGCTGCAACTGCTTTAGCAAATCCAATTGATGCAAGTGCAACCGTTCTTGCTGGACTTCAAGAAATAATCACAGCAATGCCAGCTGGACTTGTAGGTGATTTTGAAAACACAAACATCTATGTGAATCCTTCAGTTATTTCTGCATACAATCTTGCAGTTGGACAAACTGGTGATGGTTATAATTCAGCAGTAGTAAATGCACCACAAACTAAATTCTTAGGTTATAAATTAGTTTCTTGCCCAGGAATCCCAACTGGTGATGCAATGTGTTCAAGCAAAAACAATCTATTTGTTGGTATTGGAACAGAAGATTCTGATTCATTAGCACAAGCAATTGACATGACCCCCCTTGATGGATCTGATAACTACAGAATCACAATGCGATTTGCAGTTGGATGTGCAATTGGTGAAGGTGCTGACCAAGTATACTTCGTATAATATCGGAATATGAAGGTGGTCTTGATTGACCATCTTCCATTCCTTAATTCTTAAATATAAAAAAAATGGCTAATTGTTTTATTAGTTCTGGTAGAGGGCATTTCTGTCAAGGACAAGTTGGTGGAATCAAAACCATCTTTCTTGCAAACTGGTATCATGCTAACAAAATCACAGATGTGACTGTTGATGCAGACACTGGTATTGTTTCAGCAGTAACAACTGCATCAGCATTAGACTTCTATCAGTTTGATTTGGACAGACAGACAAGTTCTTTCAACCAAACAATCACAACTGGTGGTGGTGGTGCTATAAACTATGAACAAGGACTTGATGTTCACATGAGTCATGATTCACAAGAATCATGGGCAAGAATGCAGAATGTGACTGAAGGTGTATTTCAAGTGATTATACTTGACAATAATGGTGTGTATTATTTAGCTGGTCTTGATAATGGAATCAGCGTGACTGGTGGTACTTATGCACATGGTGGTGATGTAGCTTTCACAGACTATGTTGGATATGTTATGCAGTTAATTGGTTCTGAACCATTTCCAGCATTCAACCTATCTACTACAAGTCCATTCACAGCATTTTCATCTGACTTGACTTTGTCTGCTACTCAATATAATACTGCACAAATATAAGTGCAAAAAACTTAGTTGGTTGATAGAAAGGGTGGTGGTTGATTCCATCACCTTTTTTTTTATATCTTTAGATTATGAAAATAAAAAAAGAATTTATTGGACATACTATCTACAAAGGTAGAGTGAAGATTCATCTTGGTGAAGTGGTGACAGAAGCAACAATGAAAAGATTGATTCTTGAATTTCCTCAATTCCTGGAAGAAGACAAACCAAAAAAGAAGAAGAAAGATGTTGCATCTGAGAAGTAGTAATGGGTATCAAAATGTGTTTTCTTTGGATGTATTTTCAAGGGTATACGCAAACACCGTTTCAAATTTCGGTGAAATAGTACCAAACACAAGACAATACACACCAAACTTCAATTCAGATTATACTGGTTTCACATATTACATAAAACTAATTGACCAACTTTCACAAGAAGTTTATTGGTCAAAATTGTATAGTGATTATCCTGGAAAGAACTATCCAAGAGCAATGCAATTTAAAATATATCTTGATGACTTTGTTGGTGATTATCATATCAACATCAAAACAAATGGATTGTTTGATTATGAAATTTATCTTGGTCAAGATAATGCAACACATTCTGATGATTCATTGATTAATGGAATGGTCACAAATGGAATGGCACTTGTTCACAATGAAAACTTCAAAAATGACTATTTCCAGAATTCTCAAAATGGAGTAGAACCAACAATAATTCCAAATTCAATTTCGTACAATGGCTAAAAAGAAAACACCATCAAATGAATATATGTTTGGATCAATGGGTTCAAGTTATTCATTGACAGATTCACAAGAAGTAGAAAAGCGTGGTTCAGACTTCATTTGGTATGGACTTGACAATCTATTCCCACAACATACAATTGAATTATATCAAAATTCTGCAACACAGAATGCATTGGTGAATTCAATTTCAGCTTGGATTTATGGTGGTGGTATTGATGCAGATAACAAAGAACAACATCCAGAAGAATGGGTTCAGTTTAATAAACTAATAAACCACAAGATTGGAAAGAATGACATCCAATTGATGTGCATGGACTTGAAACTTCATGGTGGTTTTTATATTTCTGTTTCATATTCAGTTGATAGAACACAGATTGTAGAAATGGAAGTATTGCCATTTGAAACAATGCGAAGTGGAACAACAGATAAAGATGGTGAAGTTGAATGGTACTATCATTCACATGATTGGAGAGCTGGTTCAAGGGCTAAATACACACAACATAGAGCATTCAATCCACATGAAAAAGCAACTTATCCAAATCAAGTTCTTTGTGTGAAAATGAATTCTGTTGGTTCATACTATTATCCAAAACCAGATTGGATTGGTGCTTGGAATTATGTTGAATTAGATGTCAATGTTGCACAATTTCATTTATCACAAATTGAAAATGGACTTGCACCTTCATTCATTATCAACTTTGCAAATGGTATTCCAGCAAGAGAAAAAAGAGAAGATATAAAAAGAACAATTGAAGCAGAACTTTCTGGTTCAAGAAATGCTGGAAAGTTTCTTTGCACCTTTTCAGATGGTAGAGATACAACACCAGAAATTCAAGCAGTTCCATTGTCTGATGCAGACAAACAATTCCAATTCTTATCAACTGAAATCACTAATAAAATAATGGTAGGGAACAGAGTTGTTTCTCCAAGATTGTTTGGTGTGAATGCTGATGGTGGTGGTCTTGGAAACAATGCTGAAGAACTACAAGTGGCATCTGCTTTGTTTGAACAGACAGTTGTTGATCCATTTAGAGATGTAGTAATTGATGCATTGAAAATGTTAATGGCTGAATCTGGTGTGAATCTTCAGTTATTCTTCAAGCCATTTGATATGTTCAAGACTGAATTTGCAGATACTGAAGCAGAAACAATCAATGAAGAAGTTGCAGTTGATGTGATACCAAATGCAGATGCAACAATTTCTGATGAAGTTGGTGGAATGGTTGATGAAGCAGAAACAGAAAAAGTTGATGCATCTTATAATGGTGCACAAATTAGTTCTGCAATTGATATTGTTGCAAAGGTTCAAGAAGGTGTTTTAACAAAAGAACAAGCAGTTGTTTTCTTGGTTCAGTTCCTACAACTACCAGAAGAAGTTGCAAAAGGTTTCTTTAATGATGATGGGTCACAATTGCTTGAAGCAATGTCATCAAAAAAAAAGATGACAGACCAAATCTAAGTGATGAACAAGCAGAATTCTTCTTGTCTAAACTTGAAGAATGTTCTGAAGAAAATGATGGTGAAGTTTGGGGATTGATTTCAGAAGATAAGGTCAATTCAAAAGAAGAACTTCACAAGTTTGCAAATAAGATGCCTACAAAATCAATGGCTGATGCAGATGCAAAGTCAACAAATGATGTTGGTCTATACAAAGTTAGATACGCATATCAAAAGACAAGCAACACACCAAACAAACCTGGAAACAAATCAAGAAAGTTTTGTGACAAGATGATGGAGTGGTCAAGGGCTGGTCTTGAATGGAGGCTTGAAGACATTAATGCAATGTCTGATTCTGGGGTGAATGGTTCATTTGCTGAAAAAGGGCAATCAAATTATCAGATTTTCGAATGGGCTGGAGGTTGCTATTGTAGACATGGCTGGTTGCGAAGAATCTATTTCAGAAAGTCAAATCCAGATGGTACATTCATGCCAAACAAAGGAATGACAAATGAAACAAGGGTTGGAAATAATCCATTCATTGTTCAGAAAGGAACAGAAGCAATTGCCCCTTATGACAAACCAAATCACGGAAAAGTTAATCCACCATTCATGAAATCCTAAACTATGGCTCTACCTTCACAAATCATTTATATAGATGCAAACTATCTCAAAGCATATTCACATCTCGATGGATCAATAGATGAAAAAGATTTATTGCCTTCAATAATTCAAGCACAAGACAGTCAGATTCAACCAATTCTTGGAACTGATTTATTCAATGCTTTGAAAACAAAGATAAGTGCTGGAACAATTGCTGG
>Ga0181390_1000158_pt1 | contig 28212 bp, 31 predicted proteins | sample 13SPOviralmetaG_FD_130085 | JGI IMG/M metagenome (GOLD analysis project Ga0181390, IMG submission 130085) | Marine viral communities from the oligotrophic San Pedro Time Series (SPOT) site, San Pedro Channel, CA, USA - 13 SPOT_SRF_2010-07-21 | ecosystem: Environmental > Aquatic > Marine > Strait...
TTAAATGATTTTTATGGTAGAATAGAATTGAACAAGTTACTGCGAGGTGGATATGCATTTGCTAAATCACCTGCAGACTTCTATAAAAGAATGCGTCTTCTAACTACACCGGGCCAAAAACTATCTATAAAAGGTGATATAGAAGGTGATCCTACCTGGGGTATGCCTGAAGAGTACAACGCTGTAACATTTAGAGAGTTAGACTTTCAAGATCCATTCGGAGCTAGAGACGTAGTCAATAACTTAGACGCCGCTCTTATAGGAACTTCTGCACAAGACAGAGCTCTTAGTCAAACGGAAGCTACTGAGATAACAAAAAATTATCAGAGCACAGTTAAAACAGATGCGCAAGCTTATATAACAATATCTATGTATAGAGATATACAACAAGGTAGAGGACAGTGGACTGAAGAAGATCAGCAAGCATACGAAAATGAACTTGCGGGCAGAGGATATGTAGATAGTCAAGGCAATGCTAGACCTATATACCCACTTAAACCTTATCACGAAGAGCTTACAGTAAGAAACGGAGTTGCTGAGCTACACATGGATAAGAACTCATATACAGTCCTTACTTCAGAGTTAACAGCAAACTACCCAGTAGCAGACAAACTACGTTTATCTATGCTAAGAAATAACATAGGTGTTGCAAACGAAGAAGGAGCTACAAAAGGCGCAACAGGAATAGTACTAGATTTATATAATGATAGTTTAGAAAACATACAAAGTAATATTCTAAAAAAGAAATCTAGAAATTTAAGATTCCCGCAAACTATATCTAGAGCTCCTAAACCAGAGATTATATTTGCAAGACAGCTGCGTAAAAACTTACTAGCTAATTTAACTGAGCAAGATAAACCCTTGTATGATAAGTTTCACAGACTATTTGCAGAAAACGTAAATGAGGACCTTAAAGCTTTACAGGACGAGCTTGGTATTACAGAATTAAACAACGCAAAGACTGATACTCAAAGGTTAAAAGCAAAAAGAAAGTATTTAGAAAAACTAAGAAGTGCTCTAATAAGAACATTAAAAGATAGAAACCTACCTGACTCTTATTTAGGCGCATTAGATATAGTGCCTAATGGAGAAGGAGATGTGCGATTTGATATACCGCTGGCATTCCCAAACTATCAAGCAAAGTTTGAGCAGATATTCTTTAGCATGTTTAACAACAACGTATATACACAAAAAGTAAAAGGTAAAGAACTAGTTCAAGTAGCAGAGCCCGGCGGATACATAGACAGCCAAGGACAGACAAAAGAACTTAAGATGTATGTAGAGGAAGATGGTAAGTGGCATGCAGAAATGTTAATGAGAGCTAGTGACTTAGGATTTGAACCTGGTACAAAAATAGAAGATGTAGATCCAAAAGATTCAAGGCTATTTGTTATAGGTTATCGTATACCGCATCAAGGTAAAAACTCTATGCTTCCATTAAAAACAGTACAGTTCTTACCTGAGTCTCATGAAAAAGCTATTATGGTCCCTGGAGGTATTACTATACAAATGGGTAGTGACTTTGATGTAGATAAAATGATGGTAATGCAAAGGCCAACATCTAACGAGACTACTAGGAATAAAAGAGACCAAGAGTTATTTGATACTATGACAGAGCTTCTAACAGATCCTAAATATCTACAAGAAGTATTCAATCCTTTAGATGGTAAACAGTTAGAAACCTTAGCAGCTGAGTTAAGCTTAGCAAAACCAGTTGATTACAATAACCCATTAAATGAAATAGAAATGGAGATGCGTAACAAAGCTGGTAATGCATTGATAGGTCTATGGGCTAATATACTAGCAGGTCACAATGTTGCTAACAGAGGAAGCCTTAAAGTGTTAGATACATTCAATCTAAAAGGACAGATAATTAAGACATATCCAATAATAGAAGGAATAGAATTTACAAACATAGGAGAAACATACTCTTATGACTTTTCTACAAATACAAATAGTAAAAACTTTGCAAACTCATCTGTATCGCTTTACCTATCTGCAGCTGTTGACGCCGCTAGTAAACCTATACAAATAGATATAAACGACAATATATTTACAGTACCTGTAGCAGGCCTAATGCTTACAACCGGTGTACCTGTAGAGTATGTAGTTAAGTTTCTAACTCAACCATCTATTATAAAAGCAATACAGCATGCTAGAGCTAATGGTTACAATCCAAGTCAGCTGTTCTTATCTATACAAGAAATAGGAAAAGAATATAAACTAAAACCAAGTGCGTCTGTACAAAACATGACACTAGATGAGTTAGATTCTAGGAGTGATGAAGTTCAATCCAAAATGTTAAACAACTTTGCTGCTCTTGTAAAAACTGGAAGAGAATTAAGTAGAGCTTTTACAGTTCTAAACCCTGATGGCTTAGACAATATGAATGAAATATCAGGTGTTAGAGAGTTTATTGATAGAGAGAATGAAGTTTTAAAAACTAGTGGAGTAATCTCTGGTATAGAATCATTTATAAATGAAGACTTATCTCTAGCAGAATACAACGAAGTAATCGCACCAATACAAAGTGCTTATAGAAATATACTAAACGAAACTATTAAAGCAGGAGACCAAGCGGGCTTCATAAATAACAGGGCAGCGTTCTTTGTATTTAAAGAGAAGTTAAAATTTATAACTGGAAAAACTAAGTTTAATGCTGAGACTCACAAGTTTATAGACAGAGCATTGTTCTTAAAAATGATAGCAGATCAAGATGTAAACAATCCTTTAAAAGACTACATGTCTAAGGAAAGGTTTGAAAAGTTATACAAAAACCCTAATGATAATATAGCTACTAGATTATACAGCTTAAAGAAAAGTGGTAAGATACAGGATAACATATTCTTTGACCTACTCCAAGCAGGCAATACTAACAACACGCAGAGTTTAGTATTTACAATAGATGTAAACACTACATATTCTTTAAACACTGCAGAAAAAAACGCGATAGTAGAAGGGTTTAGAGAAATGTTAGAAAGTTCAGACACTGAAATAAAAGAGTTTGCACAAGACTTAGTAGCTAATCAACTCATGACTTCTGGATTTCATCCGAGAAGAGGTTCTTATATGGACCTTATACCTTCTGAAGCATTTACTACCAACATGTTAAATCCGCAGCAAGAGTCACCAGTGCAGTTCTTCTCTAGTATTGAGAATCAATCCTACAATAATGAATACTTTACTGATTTTGTTCACGATTTTATTCGTAACTTTGGAACGCACAGTCCTGGAGGTATGTCAATACTGCCAACTGTGTCTCCTACATCTGTAGCTAGAGATAAAAATAATAATTATAAAGCTACTAATGTCACAGCAGATTACTTTATAAGTAACACAGGCATAGATGGTCCTGAAATATATGTTAAAATAGGAGAAGATACTTATGCTAAACTGCAGCAGAAAGGAATAAAAGGACAGCTAAATGAGATTGGCAACGTTGAAGATCAAAGTTCTTTACGTAAAGAAAAGACAGGTGAAACAACAACTAGCTCAGTAGTAGATAGAAAAATAAAAGAAATAACAGTTACTGCACCATTGCCTAGGCAGGTTGTAATAACAAAAGCTTGTACAATATAATGGCTTGTAAGATATTTGTAAATAAAGAAGAGAATACAATGCTAACTGCATTGTTTGACTACATTGACAACTCCAATCCGGGTACTAGAAAGGTTGACAAAGTAATAGATATATTAAAAGAGAACGGTGTTGTAAGAAGTATGCAGGGCAGATCTGGTATCTATGCTACTGAAGAAGATATGATGCAGTTAAGATATATAGATGATCCAAGCTTACTGCCGGGCCTCTTAACGTCTACGCTTGTAACTACTATAAAAGACCCTGCTACAAATCAAGATACAAATGTTTACGAAATAGATGTAAACAGTCTTACACTAAACTTTGCTAATGCTGTTAAAGATAGAAATGCAGATATAACATATAGTAATCAGTATGAGCTTGATAAAAAACTAAAAGAAAGAGCACCAGATAATGTTGGTCAAAAGCTAACACAAGAAATAAAGCAAGAGCCTTTACCTAAAACATATAGGACTAATGCTCAGTCACACGACGATCTTCAAAAGCTAGCAATAGAAGCAAAAGTTATTATAGAGTCTGAGATAGAAGACTTAAAAAACTTACCAGAAGAAGAAAGAAATAAAAAAGAAAACAGGTTACTACAACTACAAGCAGCTGTTAAAAAAATAAATAGAGTAGATGATTTCTACATGTTTGTAGTTGCAAATAAAGATACCATAGATAATGCAGTTCTAGAGTTTGATTCTATTATGGGGATGCCTAGAAAAGAACAAGCAGCGTTTGTTAATCTAAATAACATGTATGCTATAAAAGAAGCATTAGATGCGGTAGATACTCTAAGAAGTCTTAGAAAAGTTGTAAGAGATCAAAAAGCATTAGGAGCTGTAGGCAGATTAGATGCTATGCTAGATATGCTTAAAGATACTATAGACCAAGCTGATATATTAAACGAACAGTTTGAACAGGAGATAATTCCTATTATGGCAGACGTATTGATAGGATACCACAACGAAGCAATAGATCCACAGATTGATGCGATAGTAAACAACATAGTAGAACATAATCGTTGGAAGAGTTTTGAAAGTGAGATTGAAAAAGGTACGATGTTTGCTAATGAGTACAAAGAGCTAAAAAGTAAACTTGCTAAAAAAGAAATAACTGAGCAGCAGTTTAATGCTAGAGCTCAAAAAATGACAGTTGAAAGTTTTAAGAATAGAAAACTAGAAGGTAGAGAAGTACTAATAACACAGATGACAAATGACCATAGAGATAAAAGCGCATTCTCTTATTACTTTGACCCTTTGATGTATTCATCTGAATCAACAATACAGCTGTTTACTAAGTCTGTAAAAGAGGCTACTTTTAAAAAGAACGATATGACTCGTGACTTTAAAGGAGATCTAAATGAAGCGTATCAAGACTTTGCAGAAGGAAAGAATGAGGAAAATGTAGAAGAACTATACGAAGATATAGTAGAAGAAGTAGATTATATCACTAGTAACTCTAAAGGAGAAAGAGATACTATGAAAGTACTATCACTAGTTCAACCTACACTGAAAGATAAACACGAGAAAAACAAACAAGAGTTTTATAAAGCTACTGCTAAAAAGTATAATAAACCTCAAAGAGAAGACTACGCAAGTGAAGCTAAATACAAATCAGATTTAGTAAAATGGCAAGACAGTAGCTCTAATGCTAAAGTTAGAAATGAATATAATAAAGCTCTAGAGAGCTGGGATAATGAAAATTCAGAACCAATTGATGGATGGGAAAAGATTGTAGATCAGTATCAAAGCGTTATAGACAAACAAAGAAGAATTGAAGAAAGGGCAAACGAAGCTGGAAGAGCGGGAGCTGCAGAGGCTGCTAGAATTCAGCGTGTAGATAATGAGAAAAAACTATCTCGTGTATACAATGAAAAGACAGGTAAGCCTAAAGGAGATTTGCTTAAACCAAAGCAATCTAAGTATGAAAATCCAAAGTATGTAAAAATACAAAACGATCCAAGACTAAAGAAGTTCTATGACTTTACACTGAAGAGTTTTAAAGAAGCTCACGAACTAGTAGGTAAGAAGCGGATGCCTAAAAATACCTGGGATGAGTTCTCATACTTGCTACCATCTATTCGTAAAAGAGATTTAGACAGACTAAAAGAACAAGGTATAATGTCAGCAGGTAAAGACATGTTATCTGAAGGATTTACTGTTGTAGAAACAGATAGAGTTTTTGGTATATACAATGAAAAAACAGGAGAGTTAAAAAAATCAGTTCCTGTATATCACACTAAGCCTATAGACGCAAAAGATGTATCTAGAGATGTAGCAAGTAGCCTTTATTTGTTTAGAGATATGGCTCATAACTTTAAAGCAAAAAATGAAATATATGGGCATGTAATGCTATTTAGAGAAATAATATCAAATAGAGATGCTATGGAGCTAGACAGCTTTGGTGTAGCCCATTTAAGTCAAGTAGCTAAAAAATTAGGATACAACCTGCCGGCAAAAAAACCTGGAGAGTCTTACACATTAAAACATGTTAATGACTTTATAGATACTATAATGTTTGGTCAAATACAATTAAAACAAAATGTAAAAGGTATATCCTTAACTAAGAGTGTAGATGCAATTAATGCATTTACTGCGATGAATGCTTTATCATTTAACTTTTTACAAGGTGTTAACCAAAGTCTTATAGATAATATGGCGTTAGTCGCTGAGGCTGCAGCGGGACAGTTTTTTAATAAAAAAGATTTAGGATGGGCTAAGTCACAATACTGGCTAGAAGGAGCAGGCCTATCTGATACAGGAAAGTTTATGCCTGAAACAAAACTAGGTAAAGCATTAGAACTATTTGATGCTCTTACTGAGTTTACAGATCAAGAGGGTAATAGATTAGTAGGTTCTAAATTGCGTAAAGCATTACAACTTGGTAACTTATTAGTAGTACAGCAAGCAGCTGAGCACGAGGTAGGAGCAACTAGAATGCTAGCGCTAATGAAAAACTTAGAGGGAAAATTAAAAGACAAGGATGGTAACGTAATCATGAATGAAAGCGGTAACCCTGCTAATCTATATGATTTGTTAGTAGTAGATAATAAAGGGAGAATGTCTGTAGATCCAAGAGTTGCAAACTTTAATAGGTACGACTTTATAAATCTAATACAAGGATTATCTAGAAGAACTAACCAGACTAAAGGAAGTTTTGACAGACCAACTCTAAACAGAATATGGTATGGTAAATTGTTTATGCTGTTCCGCAGCTGGATGAACCCAGGTATAAGAAAGAGATACGGACACGGCGGTATGAACGGGCCAAGTATTCACGTAGATGAAGAACTTGGTACAGTAACACAAGGTACATATATATCTTTTTGGAATATGCTAAGAGAGAGTATTAGAGAAAAAGACATGCCGCAAGAAGTTTATGGAAGACTTACTGATATGGAAAAACAAAATGTTAAACGTACAGTAACTGACTTAACATCTCTTGCCGTAGCAGGAGTGCTAATAGGGGCACTTACTAATCTAGATGACGACGAGAAGACTTGGGCTAGTAATTTCTTACTATACCAAATATTACGATATAGAGCTGAGGTGCAACAATGGCTACCATTCTATGGTACAGCGGAAGCTCTTAGAATTCTAAAATCTCCAACAGCAACTGCTAGACAAATAGAAAAGATCCAAGGGATCATAGAGCAGATAAGTTTAGAAGGTATGTATAACGTGGGGTTCCCAGTAGATGAAAAAGAAATATTCTACCAGAGAGATACAGGACGTTACAACAAGGGAGATAGAAAGATAAAAAAGAATTTTGAAGACTTAATGCCACTCCTTAGAGGACTGAATAAATCAGGCTCCCCTGAGGACGCGGCTAAGTACTTCTTGTCTGGAACTTATAAATAATTACTTCTTACGTTCCATAGCCATCTTCAATAAGAATAGATAGCCAATAAGATCTGTAACGGTATCCTCTGTTTCATCATTGATACCACGATTCTTGATACGCATAACTTTGTCATCCATACGGACAAGTAAAGATTCTATAGCATCAAGCTTACTAAATATATTTGCAGGGTTTAACGCGCTATTTCCATATGCAGCGTTCTTTTCCTTCAATAAATCAGTAACGGATTTGGCCACTTTATCAAGGTGCCATGCAAAATCTGCATTCTCAGGGACTTGCCATCTGCTTTTTTCTTGCGTATAAGCGCTTTCTAAAGATTGTATACTTTCTGACCATTTTGCAGCGTCAAAGGGTACAGATTCTTCAGTTGGAACAGTGCATGCTCCAGGATCTACTGCTTCACAACAGTTAACTGGGTAATAGAAAGTATAAGTAGTCTTGCCAGGCATAACTAGTCTAAACCCATCTACTGGATTCTTTTCTATTACTTCGTAAATATGGCCTAGCTTACCACGAGACCCGCACTCTTTAATTATTCTTACGTATTGTTTCATATTAAAATTTTTTTGAAACAGTTCCCCCCTTCTTCTTAATGATCCCGCCAAAACCTCCGCCTTCCCTAACAGGAACGCCTTGAGTCTTACACTTTTCACAATAAGCTTCAGGGTAAACTACTTCGTTGTTTATTACTTTGATGGTAGTACGAGCTACATAGAACTCGCCGCACTTACATTTAAACTTAGACATGCTTTGTAAATTTAAAAAGGAGCTGTATTACGCTCGCGAGGCAAAGGCTCACCACAATAAGAATTCCATTTAATAGGAACATCAAGAAATTCATTAACGCTCCTAAAGCTACCACTGGTATAAAAACCAGCTTTACCACCTGTATAAGCATCAGCTGCAGGGTGAGGAGCTTTGAAAATTTTGTTGTGTCCTTTAATGTATTGCTCATATGCTTGGGCGTTTTTGCCCCATAGTACAAATATAATATTATCTTTCTTAGTAGAAAGCTCGTGTATAAATTTCTTAGTAAAATCATTCCACAGCGCAGTGTGTGAACCGGCTTTACCTTTTTCCACGGTCAAGGCAGTGTTAAGTAACAACACTCCTTGTTGGGCCCAAGACTCTAGGCTCCAGTCAAAGTCAACACAGATAGTATCATAGTCATGCTCAATAGATTTTACAATCCACTGTAGACTTGGACTAGGTCTCATTGTAATTTCGTTATCATTAGCAAAAGCCAAACCTGTGGCGCGGCCATCATGGTATGGATCTTGTCCAAGTATAACTACTTTAAGGTCCTGTAATTGACAAAGGTTAAATGCTCTAAATGTAGACTTAGTATCCGGATATACCTTCTTACCTTCAGCCTTACACTTCTGTACCTGAGTTATAACTTTCTTGAAATAATCAGATGTAACTATTGGTTCAAGCAGGGGATACCAATCCCCCACTTGATTCTTTATTCCACTCATATATAAATTTTTGGATTAAACGTTTCTTCTTCTATATCAATAATGCTTAGTAACTCTGAACCAGGTTCAATTTCTGCATCAAGTTCTTCTTGTAATCTAAGCCTGCGCTTCTCATCTTGAAACAAGATCTGCGCCATCTCCCCGTGTATATTAAAACCATGGAACTCCATAATCTTACTCTTATACTCAGGGCTAAACTTAGAGTACTTACCATCAACAAACAAATTAAATTGCTTTTTGTAATTGGTAGGTACATCAAATACAAACATGACAAAGTATGGTGATGGGTCATACGTATCCTTAAAAGTTCTAAACTTCTTAAGAGCCTGCTCAAACTTTAGAAAGATAGTATCGCCTGAAAACCTATACAAAAGACAAATAGAATCTTGATGCTGGTCAGAGTTAATAAATGCATTAACAAATAGCTTATCCCACATATACAATCTTCTAGTACCACCTAGCATAGGTAGTAAAAAGAGAGACGACTTGGTAAGCCTAGCTGTATTACAATTATACAACAACTTACCATTCACCACCTCTGACTGTATCTTGTTTACTTTATAAGGCTTTTTGTTTACTTCAACATTTTCATGCAGTGTGATATTTCTATCTTTAAGCTGCAGACATATAATCTCGCCGCCTAGAACTACAGGAACTGTATCTGACACATTGCCTACAATAGTAAAACTACGAGAGTCTTTTGCTATTAAAAACTGTTCTTTACTCTTTACTCCCATGCGCTTTCCTCCTGGATTTCAAAAGGTTCTGCAATAAAAAGAGTTTCAGGTAGTTCACCTACCTCCATAGCCGCTATGTCTATGTCAGTATGCATTCTTACTAGCTTAAACGTTTCAGCAAATCTGGCTACACCCTCATCTAGTTTAAACTTAGCCAAGTATTGACTTAGTACTACTTGATGATATGACAATACGCTGGGCATATTATCAATAATTGCATCAGCAGTTTTAGGGCCCAATCCAGGAATACCAGGGATGCCGTCAGTGCTATCGCCCATAAGAACTTGCTTCCATAGGAAAGCAGTTGCCTCTTCTTCTGTAGTTTCATGAAAATGTGCTTTTTGATAGTTATAATGTTTACCAGGCAATTGACATAGTACATCCTTATCAGGACTGCAAATTACACTGTTAGGATTTACTGACCGTGCTAGTCCTACAAGATCATCAGCTTCTAGACCACTAAAGGATCTAAAATTCCAAGGACTCTGTTGAATGTATGCATCAAGTGCGTAATATATTGGTGGTTTACTTCCGTGTTTTCTATTGTATTTGTATGGTTTAGATTTTGCAATGTTATACCTAAAACACTTGCCGCGTGTTAAGTATCCTATGTAGCTATCAGCTTCTGTTTCTATTAGTATTTGTTGTATTCTTTGGTTTAAACCTTCAATTGCCTCTTCTAGGGTATCTTTACCCATTTCAAAATACAGTAGGCTGTCTGCATCTATAAGTGCTACTTTCATATTAATAAATTTATAAGGTTAAGACGCAAAAAGGGGAACGTTAGTCCCCCTCCTCGCATCATGAAAACAAATACACAAACAATTACAGAGAATTAACCTCTGTAATATCATCTTGACAATTGTCCATAGTTTCTGTGTAGAATGTGACTGCTTCTTTGCGCATCTCTTCCCACTCAGCATCAGTCTTAGCTGCATAAGTAGAACTGTGGTAAATGCTACCATTTACACCAGCTAGAGATGAATGTACAAAGTACTGCAAACATCTGATTGCACCAGTCTCGTCGTCAGGCACTGCACCAACATGCATAGGATCAACAAAGATGTTGTGGATCTCACCGCTGTAGTATGCAATGTACTTAAGACCACCAAAGTGTAAACCCTTAACACAAGACATATTGTCGTTTGTATTTACATAAGACCAGTCTGGTAATCTGTGTGTGCAGCCAACTTTAATAAAGTGTCCTGGATTAGCATAACCATTAGGACCTTCACAGTAAAATGCATCACCGCTATTACCCATGATAGCTGGTTCAAACAATCTATCTTCTACATGCTCAGGTAATCCACCTTCTTCAATCTCGCCTGTATCAGGGTTGAATGTGCGCTTGTAACGATCAACTTGTTCGCCAGTCTCTGTGTCATATGCATGCAGAACCTCTTGAGATACTTTGTAGCCATTAAGTAGGCCCTCTTGAGTAATCTTCATCTGATACATAGTAGACCTACGCTCAGCAACTTCTTCACTTAAGCCGTGCTCTTCTATCAACTCTTCTTTGAGTCTAGGATGTACATACTGTAAGTTAACAAAGTTAAAGAACTTTTCAGTGAACTTCTCACCTCTCTCACAGTTACAATCGTGCATCTTCTGACGAAGAATAGGATTACGTAAGAATCTTACCCACATCTTAACAAGAGGCATAAAATCTACCTCTTTATCTAGTGAGTCAAAGATACGATCAACCAAAGCTTGAGGCATAGGTATACTAGATACTACACCATTGTGCTTTAAGAAGAACTCACCGGTGCCTTCGTTAACGTGAATCCATTCGCACTCAGTTTCTACAGTTGTTTTGTAGTCTTGGACAGTAAGCTTAGCAAACTCTTCCATGAGTGCATTGTACTCGTCCATAGTTGTAACAGATTGTTGTCTGTTAGATAGCTCCATCATATTTCTATAAGTGCCTTCGGAGTAGTTGACACTAAACGGCGTATCGCCGTACGAACCAGATATTTGGTTCTCAATAACATTAATTGTAATCATGATTTAATTAATTAATTAGGGTTAAAAATACTATAAAAATTTCTATTATACAAGTAAAACAGGGGATATTTCACCCCTGTAACTTGTTGATTATCACCAGTCTAGCCTGCCTTTAGCGTCTAGGTAAATCTTGATTTCTTTGATAAGGTCTTGATCTAAATTTTCATCTCTGTTAGGAAAGAATGATATTTCTTCAATGCAATCCAATAGTGTATGCACACCCTCAGACCACTCTTGAAGTTCATCAAACTTATCCATCAACTCTTGATCTTGACCAACAGCTTCTGGTACATCTATCACAAATAATTCACGACTCTTCTGCTGTATAGCAGCGGCGTCATCGTTATCTTTGCAGAAGTTATGCATTTCCACAATCTTTTCGACCATAGGAAATATATCAGTATCTTTCATCCACTGACTTGTTCTTACATCTACATCAGCTGCATTGTATACAGCCTCATACTTTTTAAACAAGTCTAGATTAATGTCCTTAAGACAATATAAATACGTCTTACCTGTGATACTCTTCATTTTATCTGCAGTGTACCACTTAATTGCATGTTCATCCATAGTGTAGCCTCCGTTAGGTGTTAGTTGTAAAAAGAATTCATCAATGTGCTTAACATTAGAGTTCATACTAATATGTTTAACATTGCTCTGTGATACTCTGATAATCTGCGGCGTATCCCAATCAAAATTAGTATTGTGATATACCTCACCTTTATCATTAGTTGTAGTAGTTGGTTTTGTAAACTCACCATTACCAAGTCTAACAGCTGGAGTATCAAAGAAAAACAGTCTATCGTCCTCACCTTGAGTTCTCCACCCAGGCATATCTTTGTACACTTGACGAATTCTAGGAGCAAAAGGATGTATCATGCCGCAAGCTACCATCAGTTTCTCATCATCAGCTGCAGTACCATAATAGGTAGTACGCTGAGTCTGCATAAGATCTTTTACCTTTGGCTCAATCTTATCTCTGATATAGCGATTATCACTACCTGAACTATGCCAGTGTTTTTCGTTGTATCTAAAAGTGTATGCAACCATACGCTCTTCTATCTTACGACGTTCAGCTGGTGTAATGTTCTCAAACTGTGCAATCTCCTTAGCTTTAGCAATCTCATCCTTGTATTCTTCTAGCCAATCTTCAGCTACCTCTATGTCATCGTAGTTACGACTATGAGTAGACTCAGTAATTAGCTCAAGAACTCTAGCACGTTTAGCTATACGCTTAGCATGTCTTTTCTTGTTCTCAGCAGAGTCAAGGGTAAGGCCAGAGCTAAACTCTGCAGACTTAATACAAATAATAGGACCATTACACTCGTGTATAAGATACATATCTTTGTACTTGCTATGATTCTCTTCGCCCATTATAAAGATATTATTATCTCTCAATTGGCTGTAGTTCTCAATAGCACTTCTATCAATAATATCTTCACCGTTTTTATAGTCTCTAACTTTAGTTATAACCTCAACCTTCATACCTGCGAATAGATTCTTTACAGATTCATTCTTAAGTCTTGGGTCTGGTCCAAACTTAGGCTTGAGCGCCTCCTGATCAATGATGTTAGATAGTCTACCTAGTACACTGCCGCTATCAGCTTTAGTTAAGACTTGCTTGCAAGCTAGTAGCCAGGCCACAAAGTCTGTTTGCTTAAGCTCGTCTTGTACAATATCAGTAGCTTCGTCAGCCGCTGCTATGATAACAGACTTGATGTATGCTTTAGTGTTCTCATTCCATATCACTTTCTCACGTGACGGCGTAACATCTACACCCTCTTGCAATACAATCTCTTCACCAGTTTCTGGGTCATTGATTACCTGTCTTGCAGGACATTTAAAAGCAATTGGTCCCCACATCTGTTGCATCTCCAACTCACGGAAATCAACAAAGCCATAGTTAACACCGGTTGGCGCGCCTACATCCTTAGTCAATACAATGTGCGGTTTACTAAACAAATATGTATCTGAGATAATTAAGTTGTCAGAGTTGTGCATCACATTCGGGTGAATGCTCTCTTCCCTTTTATAATCATCCTCTGCAATACGTATAAACCTGATGTTAGGCATATACATCAACTGCTCTTCAACTGCCTCACGGTAGTCACGCCTGTGATGCTTCTTTACACCAAATGATACTGTAGTACCATTCATAGCATCAGTAGGTACATAGTGCACTTTCGTTCCATCGCTAAGTACAACATGTGGATTAGCTTGGCCCGCTGCTGGGTTAAACGCAGGTATAATAAAGTCTGTCTTGTAATTGTAACAGTTCATTTTGAACCTCTTACCATTATGTACAGTCTCTATAGTATAGAAATCTACACCGGTAGACAATGCAACCTTAGCCCCAAGGCCAAATGCGCCAAAGTTCTCAGCTGTATTACGCTTAGTTGAATAACCAAGCTCAAGTACACCCTCAAGACGACGCTCACCAATACCAATACCATGGTCAGTGATACTAACTACATCACAATAGCCCGTTCCTTCGTTCTCTTTGTATGTAATTAGTACGTCGTTGTTCTCTGCATCTAAATGATCCAGGTTGTAATAGCTAATATCAAAGTTACTATCACTGTACTGTTCGCCGTGGCGCTCAATATAATAGTCTTCTACATTAGCTTTACCAGTTAGTATTTCTATAGCCATCTCCTTCTCACGCTGTGCGTCGGCACCATTGGTAGCCAACTCACGTACGGTAGACGGGATAGGTGTAGAATACTGTGTTGATTGTAAGATGTCAAAGACCATCTTCTCTGCGCCTTTGTTAATCTTCTTTGCTAGACCTTCAGATCCCTTGATCTGTTTGTCAATCGTTTTTATACTCATGTTTATTAATTTTAGTTTGTTCGTGTATTTCTCTTAAATCTACTGCTAGCTCATAAAACTCAAGCTCTCTTTTAAATTGCCTGCGTACATCTCTAACTAGTATAAAGAACTCTAAACCATATACAGGCTCAAAGATTCTATCAAACTTTTCCAAGTCCTCAAGGTATCCAAATGTATTGTACCTTGTACTTTCGTACAGCTGATCTAGCTGACGAAGAGTGTCCACGGGACCACTAGACATAGTAATCCCAAGCCCATCCAGACGGAGGAGCAATTCTTCTGTGTATTCCATAAATTAAAGTTGTTTAATTAGTTCGATTGTTTTGATTACCTGACCTTGATTCTTAGGTAGGTATAATACAGGCGGGTTGCCTGTCTGTTGTAGGTGATTTTTAAACAGTTTCCATTTTAAAGGAAAGACGTCGTTAGCAAAGCCTTTGACTTCTATAATCCATTTACCATTAGGGTCTACAAAATCTGGTGTATACGTAATATCTCTGACCTTGTCAGCATTATTTATATACTCTCCTTTTGTAGCTTTCTTGTTACTTGGCTCGATACTCTCTTGTTCAAAGCGAAACCCTTCCATAAGAACATACTTCTTCTTTTCATATAAAGATTTTATTCCTGCCTCTTCCAATTTCTTGTACGTAAATAACTCAAGCTTAGATCTAAACTTGATTCCTTTATATACTTTAGAAACGGCGTTCCTAACTTTCTTGTTCTTGGTTTGTTTCGTTCTTCTCTTCACTGCGTTGTATCTTAAGCCTGTCGTGGTAAAAGTCTTCGTCAATATCTTTAATTTTATCTAGCATGTCTACTTCTAATCTCTTTGCCTCTTCTTTACTACCTACGTCTAATGGCGTACCAGTACCCAGGTTGGCAAACATAATTACAGTGTCATGTAGAATTCTATCTATCTTACGTCTAACTTCTTTATTGGTTTTATATCTAAAATTTCCTACTTCTCTGTTACTCATATTTGTAATTGTATAATTGTTTTCAATCCCTCTGTTCTGCCAAATTTAGCTATGTAGTCTGATAAATCTTTACATTCATAATCCTCTGGTAAATATATATTACTCATAGGATAATACTTTTTACAGATCTTAGCAGCCATAGTCTGACCAGGGTTACCAGGATTTGTAAAATCATTATCATAGAATAGTACTACTTTTTTGAACCTTTCTTGGAGCTCTTTGATCGTCTTGGCTTCGGGCATTTGCATTTCTGATTGCAAGGCGATTGCGGGGATACCCATTTCGAACAAGCACATAACATCTTTGAGACTTGATGTAATAATACAGAGATCTCCTTCTTTAGGTAATTGATTATATCCTTGTATATGTTGCTTAGTAGTGTTACTAATCCATTTAATTTCATCATAAGGTGAATAGATTTTAAATTTAGTTCCCATTTTATAAGCATAGCTTAAGTCACAACTAAATCTATTAGTGTTAATCCAATAGTGTGTGATAGGGCGAACTCCAAAAGTACATAAAGTTTTTTTACTAATCAAATACTTTGACCAAAACTCTGCGTCTTTGTTCATCCAAGCCCTAGCTCTCTTTCTAATAATAACAACAGGTTTAGGCTTTACAACTTTAGAAGATCTAAATGCCATATAACCTTTTGTAAACTCTGCCGCACTATTTATGTGAGCTAGTCCCAATCTAAAATCATTATCAATGATGCGCAAGGCTTCAAAGAAATTACAATTATACTTACAAGATACATATGAGAAACAGTCAAAGGTATGCTCAGGGTGACCAAAGTCTTTGTATAATAACCTGCCTTTCCAAAGTACAATAGACACAGATGGACTATTGTCTTCACGCAGATCACTACAAAACGGTACGCCAAGATCCTGGAAAGGACTGCAGTAATATGAGAATATATCTATCTCTGTTATCCTGCTCAGCACCATCTCTTTCGATAGGTGAATTTCACTGTTTCTGCTCTTAATCATAAGTTTGCTAATTTATATAAAAAATGGGGAGCTTTTACACTCCCCATATTTAACTTGGCCAAAAGACTACAAGGTTACACCCAGTCGTCTTCTTCTGATACCGTGGCATCTTCCTTATCTGGAGCTACTACTGCTAGTTCAGGACTAAATAAACCCCACCCTAAAGTAGTGTCAAATTCAGCATTGAACGAGCCGTACTCGTCGTTAAGATTCTTAGCAAAGATGTCATCACGCTGTGGCTTTACACGGCCAAATACTTTTGTGTACACAGTTTGATACTTACCATCTTTAACGCCGATCAATAGTCTAACTTGATTGCTTGCTAGTAATCCAACCAAAGCCTTAACTTCAGCTACATCGCCTTTAACAATTTTTGCTATACTATCAAAGTAAACTTCGTCACCATTAGCAACGTTAGCCCACTGCTTAACAAAGTTGATAAGAGTTTCTTCGCCAACTAAGGCTTTACGTAAACCTTCTTTCTTGTACCAATCGTACTCAGGTTCACCCTCTGACCATGTAGACTGACCCACAGCATTTAGCCATTGGTGCTTACCAGACTGAGATACACGCTCATTACCATTCATCAAGATGTCAAACCTTGTAGTAAGGTCATCATTCTTAATCCAGAATGTAAGCTTAAAGTATTCAATACCGCTAAGTTCTACATAATAGTTAGGATCTTGTTTTACCATGATTCCTAGTTCATGCAGTTCCGCCATAGTAGGGTTAACTGCAATTACATTAAAATTTGCAAGGCCAGAGTATAGTTTTACTCCTCCACCTGCTACTTCGACATTACTGTCATTGCTTTTAATAGCCATAAATAATAAATTTAATAATTAATAATCAAAACTGTCCGTGTCATCCTCTTGTTCAAAGTCATTAAGATGACTTAGCTCAGGAGTAGCCTCTACAATCATAGACGCTTCCGTATGTACATCTACATCTGGAGCTTCTACATCAATACTAGTCTGGTTAGGATCTGGTGTAGTATCATCTACAAAGTTGAAAGAAAGTTTTCTTACCTTCCTTGCTTTCTTGCCTTTCAATGTTGGGTGTTCAAACATTTGTTTTACTTCCCAACTCTGTAAGCCATACTTGTCTTTGATACCATTACGATCAATACCATTATCTAGATCTTCTAGAATCATAGTCACGGTTATAGTTTCTGGTGTTTGGTTTTTCTGCGTGTCCTCGCCAGGGTTGTTTGTGCGTGCTTCAATCATTTGTTTAAATATTAAGCGGTTAATCAATAAATATTTTAGACCAGTCTAAGGGCATGGTCTCTCCCTTTAAGTGGTGACAACGTGAACCGGCAGTAATATCATCCAAAGAATTAAATGAAACCATAGTGGTATCATCTTCTCTGTAAATATAACCAACAGCATCAGCGTTAGCACAAGTAATCTGCTTGATCTTACCAGTCAAGTCAAGGTCCTTTACAGCAACCTCTTTGCCTTTCTTCTCAAGCATCTTGTCCTTTAGGTGACCAACTAAGATTATGTGATCCGCTAGTTTGTTCAGTCTGTCTATCCATTTCTTGTAGGCTATACGTAAGTATAAGTAGCCAGCGCCGTTAGGCAATGATAGTACTGACGCGCCAGGGTTCTTCTGCTCAAAGCTTTTACCCATAGGAGTCTGCATGTACAATACCTTTGCATCAGCTTCACACCATTCCTCAAGCTTTGAGATAGTGTCAATAGCAATGTATTTGTACGGTCTTCCCTCTTTGATGATTGCTTTACCAACATCTCCAAGTTCTTTCAAACTGTTAACTTTAACTTTTAGGGCGTCAACCATATCGGAGCCATCCTCCAAGTCAATAATCAAACAGTCTTTCAATTGTGATAATACTGTAGTCTTACCTATCTTAGGTGGACCATAGATTATCATGTTCTTAGGCGATTTACGGCTCGCCTTTACCACAGTTTTTGGTAGTTCCATAATTAAAATATATATCTAATAGTGTTCCAAGGAATAATACTCCCGTGCAATTCTTTAAACTGCTGTATAAACTTACCCTTGAATTTAAGTTTATATCTCAGGTTCTCGCCACCATATTGTGACTTCTTAATCTCTTGTATATCTGGTGTCCACAGCGTTACTTCAGCATTTGGGTGCCTCTGTAAGTTGACTTTGTGTTTCTTAAAGTTATGTGTAAGGAAGATAACTTCCGCTAGCACTTTATCTTTATGTAACACAACATCATCTAGGTCCTTGAATAGTTGAGCGTAGTCATCTAGCCATCCGTCATATACTATGACAGGACTAAAGTTGACATGTACATCATAGCCTGCATCTACAAATCTATTGATAGCATTTATCCTATCATATATCTTTGATGTGTTGGGCTCGTGTATGTCTGACATTTTTTGCGGCATTAGACTAAATCTAATACGCACTTTACCTTGCGGGTCAAATGTCAGTAGTTTATCATTAACATACTTGGTAGCAAAGCTAGCCATAGCAACCGGGTGAGTTCTAAAGAATTCAAAGATGCGTTCCCAATCATGGTACTTAGCATGCAATGCAAAATCTTCGTTACAGCTTATATCATAAGTTGTATGCTCCGGGTGTGTTTGGTTAGGCTTATCTACTGGTGTAAAGTATGCATGATTGTTTACCTCTGTAAGTATATCACCTACATTCTTTGCAACAGTCAGGCCATCGGGCTTGTGTCGTTTCATGTAACAATAGCTACAATCATACAAACAACCGTGTCCAAAACTAGGCGTGATAAAATCTGTAGACCTACCAGACTCTCGTATAGTAAATGTCTTTCTAGTAACTTCAGTTATCACGTTCTCTCCTTAATAGTAAATGTAGACATATCTGCCTCGTAGCCTATCATACCAAGTAAACCATCACGGTTCTTCTCCATATGACATGCTAGTAAACCTTGTGGGTTCTCGCCGCAGTATGAGTCTGTAATACCATACAAATCATGAGGTCTGTTGAGTATCATAACAACATGTGCATCCTGACCAATAGAGTCACCACCAAACAAGTCTGTTAGTAAGGGCTGATACTGATTCTTAGCACGATGTTCTTGTTCTATGTTACGGTTAAGCTGAGATAGTAGTATGTTAACTACACCTAGCTTTGACTGCATCCACATACAACCTTTAGATATTGTGTTCAGTCTACGGAGCTCTGTCTCTTCGTTACCCCGGATCAAACGTGAGTGGTCAAACAAGTTGATAACTGTGTGATTAGGGTGTTGCAAGAATAGTTCTTCGTTAGTCTGCATAATATACTCCATAGTACGAGGTATATTATTGAAATAGATAGGATAGTGCCCATACTTTTGTACCTTAGATGCATATGTCTTAAAGTCCATGTCTGATAGAGGTGACTCTACTGACAATAGATCTGACATCTGCTTCTTTACATCCTTTGATGCGCTACGCATTACCTGCTGGTAACCGGGCATCTCGAATGTCCAATACAATACCATGATAGGCTTAGTTGGGTTTGTATCCAACACGTCAAACACTAGTTGATTACTGAATGCTGACTTACCTACACCGGGGCGTCCTGCAATAACATACATCTTACCTTTCTGCAGACCACCAAGTAAATTCTTGTTTAGTCTCTTCCAAGATGTAGCTAGTACATTACGTTTACCAAGCTTAGCTTGTTTAACAATAGCAATGGACTGATTAACCGCTTTATCTATCTTCTGAAATCCTCTATCTTTGAATACGTCAGAGGCGACGTGTGATTCTGGTTTCTTCTCCTCCATTTTCGTCTATATTAATGTATTTTTCCCATGTATGATTGTTCAGCCATACTTCTAACTGTTGCATGTACTCAAGTCTATCTCGCTCTACCTTCAGTTGCACATTCAGTAAGCGCATAATCTTCTCATGCATAAATCTTTTTGTACCTACAATCCTACTATACTTAGCTTTTGCTTTCGCATTAGTCTTAAGCTCAGGGTCAGAGCCCCGTAGTATTCTATAGCTACCGTTTTTGGTTCTGACTTTCATTGGATATGTGCTGATAAGCTCAGCAAACATCTGATCAAAGTCACTAGAAAACAAGTCAATAAACTCTTGTCTAATAACATGCTGTTCAGGAGTCTCTCCAAGTTTAACAAATCCTTGTTCTTGTAGTTTCTCCCAGTTAGGACATATCTTTAGATTCTCAAGAGTCTTAAATCCTTTTCTGTACACAGCATAAAGTGCGAGATAATCATCTGCACTCATGTCATTTTCTATCAATAAATCTATGTGTATTTCTATTTGCATATCTGTATAAATTTACGAAAAATGCGCCTGATTATCAAGTTAACCAGGTCACATTATCTAGATTTTTAACACTACTTTTTAACCATTTCTCTTCTTGACTATCCTTGACATACAGTATAAATATCTTGCCTATCTTACCTTCTTGGTATCTGACAATCCTACCTACACGCTGTATCATAGTCAATGACTTACTAGTTAAGCCGCAAATCACAGCCATAGTTGCATCTGCAACATCAAAGCCTTGGTTCAAAGCCTTAGTAGAGCACAGCACAGGTTTCTCACCAGACCTAAAGTCTTTTAAGGCTTGCTCTTTCTGCTTTTTAGTCTTACCACTGTGGTATACAGCAGAGAAAGTATCTGTAGCTTCAGCTAGCTTATTAGTAAACTCGTTACTACCACCAAAGACAAGCATCTTCTCGCCTATGTTATTAATAACTAGTTTTTGTAGCTCTGCAACTTTACCATCAGCATGATCTACTACAGTCTTACGACCTCTAATAGCCCTGTAAAACTGTACAGCTGCTGCTTTATCTTGCCCACTAGCTGTATTCTTACCTGGTCCCATGATATGTCTAGCTCTGTCAAATGCATCAAACTGTCCAAGTATATACTTAGAGTATACAAAAGCTTTGTTTGCTTTATCATACTCCTGTTTCTCTACATCAGTGAGCTCAATAGGCTTGCACATAATCTCATAAGGAGATACTAGTCCAAGTTCCACACACTTATCCAAATCAATACGATAGCACACGGGTGCTAGCTTGTACAATATATCTTTGTACTCTATCTCTTCTGGAGGTGTGGCAGTCATACACAATAGCTTATTCCAAGTATTATTCTCAAAGAACTTACGATACTCAGGTGATAAGCCAAGGTGCACTTCATCACAAACTACTACATCGTAGTGTTCGTTCTTAAGCTTATATGCAGATGCATAACAAATTATTTCTACTCTATCTAAAACATGCTCGTAGCCCCACTTAATAAACTCTTCTTCAAACTGTGCTTGCAGTTGTGTAGTTGGGACCAGTACAATAGCCTTAGCAGTGTCAGTAGTATGCAGAGTTTTACCAGCAGCAATGACGCCGCAACGAGACTTACCAAAGCCAGTCCCAGCAATTATACTGCCTGTAAACTTACGCTTAGCCCAAGCATTGATAGCTTTCTTTTGTTCTTCATCTTTTACTTTTATGAGTTTATTCATAGTTAGTTGCATGCTTCTCTATAATTTCTTGTTCTATTTCATCTATGTCTATCAAATCCGTGTCTACTAGAAACTTAAGTACATCTACTTGTACAAGCTTACCGTTTCTCTCTGAAAGGGTAGCCCATACACTGTATACTCTAGCTTCAGCTGATGTACCTGGGTGTCCTGGATCTCCCCCACCAGTATAATATACTGCTTTTTCAGGAGAGGTGTATTCATAATCAACAGCTACATGCCATCCATTATCTAATTCTATATTCATTTCCATAATTAAATTGTTAATCCGTTAGTAATTAACATCACTATAAGTACTACAATGATGCCTACAAAACCTATAAAAGCTCCGAATAGGTTGTAATCAAACTTAGGTTTTTCTTGTTTCATATCATTTCTTTTATGTCAGTTAATGTTTTTTTATATTCCTCGTTCTCTTGTTCTAGATAGTCAACACGCTGAGCAAGCTTTGCAATAATATCATCTTTATTCTTACTGTCTGATATTTTATCTACACCTACAGTTGTTGCACAAATATTATAAAAGTCTCTGTATCCAGGGTCTGTATCTATAAAATCTTTATGCTTCTTTAGTGCATGATATACAGTAGCATGGTCCTTCTTAAAAGCACTACCGATAGTAGTAAGAGTGTAGTCATTTAAACTATGTATCAAAACCATAGCTACTCTACGAGCTGTTACTACTTCATTGGTCTTAAGTTTACCTCTTATCTTACTAATAGGAACATCTGTGAGTCTAGATATAGTCGCAATAATGCGAGCTATTCTAGGGTCTAGTTTATATATTTTTACTTTTCCCATGATTTACTAATATTTGTGTCCGCTTTTAGCAGACCGTTAGTTACTACCTCAAGAGCAGCTTGCTCCATCAGTTCTGTTAGTCTAGTTACCCACTCTTCAGCATAACTATTTTCGCATATAGTGTCTACTTGGTCATGGACAGTCATAACTATCTTGACAGGTACATTGTTATCTTTGATGTAGTTTCTAATAAGTATCATCGCTTTCTTAGTCATGTCAGCTGACGCACCTTGTATAGGTGTATTCTTACTAGCACGCTCTATACTACCAAGTTCAAAAGCTTGACTCTTGTCTTTGTAGATGCGAGGATACCATGTAGGAAACCAACGACGTCTATTGTAAGGCGGAAAGGTCTTGATGTATCCATACTTTTTACCAAAGCTACCTAGTTTATCTAGGAACCCACCAATAGATGGGAACGCCTCAAAGTATTTCTCAATCAATATCTCTGCCTCTTTGATACTAATATCTAGAGTGTCAGCAAGCTTGTGTGGGCCCATACCGTAAGCTAGTCCAAAGTTAATAGTCTTAACGTTCGTACGTAGCTTACCATGTTTGGGACACTTACACTTACTCTTATTCTTCATATAACTGCAATTGTCTTCAGCTGTGTCTATCCACTCTTGTCCATACACAAGGTCAGCACATACACTGTGTAAGTCTTGTCCTTGTTCAAGAGCGTCTATCCATACAGGGTCTTTGCTACCAAATGCAATAACATTTAGTTCTTGGCTAGAATAGTCACTAGATACAAAGCACCACCCATCAGGAGCCAAAAAGCAATTACGGAACTTATTATCAGCAGGTATCTGCTGCATGTTTGGCCTTTTGCTGGCCACTCGACCTGTGTCAAGTATTTGATTAAACTGTGTATGTATTTTACCATCGCTTGCTACAAATTTGAAGAAATCACTGCCGTAAGATGTAGCCAACTTCATCTTTTCTTTGTACTTAACATACAAATCAATAATCTTGTGCTGGCGTCTGTACTTGTACATCTTCTTACCGTTGACATCCTCTAGTTCAGGGACTAGTTTCTTAAATACTTTCAATACCTGAGTAGGGCTAGTCCACTTGACCCCAACTTTACGTATATCTTCAGTAGGAGTAAACAAGTCACCTTGGAGGTAGTCTAGCACAAAATCAGACAACTTAGCGGTAAACATAACCAAGTTATCTAAATCATCACGCATAGCCAAGGCTTCTTGTTCACTAGCTTTTGCTATAATTTCCCACTTGTCTTTATCAATATCAATACCATTGTATTCAATGTCAGCAAATGCTAACACAGCCTGATTCTCCAAGTTAACCACGTTCTGCAGTTTAAACTCTTCAATCTTTGGTAGCTGTAGTATTCTAATCTTACACAGATACTCTACATCTTTGGCACCATAGACTATCTGGTCGTCACGATAGGCCTGTCCTGATAAGCCTATAAATTGGTTTCTTACTTCTTTGTTAAGCTCTACATTTAAGTAACGCTTACACAAATCTTTCAGTCCATAGCCTATGTGACGGCCGCATGATAGTATTCGTTCAACCAAAAACGAGCAATATATTCCTTCACATTCTATGTTTGCCCACCTTTTAATAAACTTGTAGTCAAATTTAGCGTTGTGAAATATCTTAGTAATCTGTTTACTTTCGAGTATATGTCTTAGCGGTTCTATACTCACAAACCGTGTGTCTATTACAAACTGTTGATCTTGGTCACCAATCTGAAACATAATCATTTTCTTGCATGTAAAGTCAAAGCCTTCTGTCTCTGTGTCTACACCAAGCACTGTCTTAGTTGAACAGTAGTCTACAACATCTTGTATTGTACCTAGTTTATACGAGTCGCTCAGACTCGTTGTTTGTGTTACGAATGTTATCATCTGTCAAGTCTTTTAGAAATGTGTCTGTAAATTGTAATAAGTATTTAGCATAAGTTAGACTAATAGTCTGTCCTTGAAATCTCATAACCTCTCTGTTTTCAGACTCTGCTATTACATAAGCTTGTCTAAGGTCTTCAATGTAACCTTCTTGCATTGCTGCATATAATTCTTTCATCTTTCCCATAGTGTAAATGTTAGTAGACAACAAAGGGGCACAAGGCCCCTTCATCATCAGTTAATACAATTGTGTGAATTGTTACTACTTAGTTATAGTCTTCGTAGTTTTGTTTTTAGACCCTGAAGGTCTGCCACGTTTCTTAGTCTTTTTGGTTTTTGGCTTAGCCGTGGTAAATAGGTCAATAGTAATCTGTCTTTCAGTTACAGTTACATTGTGTGATGCAGATATAGTAGCTACTACTTTACCTGCGCTTTTTATTAATGTGTTCATTTTCAATGATTTAGATAATTATGTAAACTTATTCTTTATAATTGTTAACAAATATAGTAAAAATGAGTATACCAAACAAATGATATACCCATTTTATTTATACTTAGTTAAGGATTTCTCCAGTAGCTACATCTACTTTCTCAACAGTAGAAGTTTGAACTGGTGCTGTATCAGCTTCCAAATACAAATCTGAAGGCTTATTGAATACTATAGATGAACGAGTGAAGATGTAATCTCCATTGTGCAAGATATAATCTCCGTCTTTACCTTTACGCTTTGCAGAGGTGTTAAGATTAGCTCTTTGCCATTCAGTTGGTTCAGTAGTTTCTACAATTTGTACTCGTAGTGGGAACTCCTGTCCTTCAAAAGAAGCAACCGGATTAAGAATGTTAACAGTAAGTATTTCATTACCCATGTCATCCATCTCCCATCCTTCAGCATCTCCAACTGAGATACCTAATGTACTCTCTATGTCGTTAGGTGTAGCAGGTTGCCACGCTCTACGTGCAGAGTTTCTTGAAAATCTATTATCAGATTGATTAAATACGAATGCTGCGGACAAGCCGCGCGAGCCTTCTTTAACCTCTGCCAATTCCATTTGGACAAAGCCACCTTCAATCTTTCTGAATCTAGTAAGTAAAGTTTGACCTAGCTTTAGAGTGTTAAGGTCTCCACTGTGCAATAAATTTGCCATGATAAAATGTTTAATAATGTTAGTAATAATAGATAATTGTTCCTTCGTTGTCTATAAATGTCTTCAGTGTTTCTTCACTTGAGTCATCCATAGTACGAATGTCTTTATGAGGACTTGTACATTCCTCAAGAAAGTGCAAGGCATCTATCTTATCCTCGAACTGTCTTTCAAATTTGTTAGTATGATAAACAGGGTCTGCCCAGTGCTCATCATTACTGTTTGCTGTGTAAGTAACTACGTATAGCATGTTAATAATGTATAAAATGGTTAATAAATGTGGTTAGCTTGACACACTTTCAGCAGTGTCCTCTGTTGATTATAAAAGAGAGTACAGAGTCCCATTTGTAGTATCTCTGTATTTGCGCAATCCAAACCCGTCAATGGGCGTGCCTGGTGACTAGTGCACTAGCCAACTCTCTTTAAGAAGGTACTTCACTTCATTTGGACCAATGATTACAGGGATATCAGGCCAAACCAAAGAGCGGTGAACTCATCTTCTATTTTATATCTCGTCCAACCTTTAGCGTAAAGCTTATTCAGTTGGTTAGGGAAATCCCGACGAGATTATTTATCTAGATAATGCTTGTAATCAAAGTTATCCATCTTAGTCTGATACATTCTAGCTCTTTTGATTGAGACTACGAATAGTAGTACAAATAATGCAGTAACCCAGCCATATAATACTGAAGATGTATCAATTGCTGCGATTGCAAACGCACCCATTCCAAGCATTGAAAGGAATCCAAATAGTTGGTAGCAGAAGTTAAGTCTGCTGTAGTGTAAATAAGACATAATGTTATATAATGTAATAGGAATAAACCTATTGGATTAGTAAAAGTGGTGAAATGGGGTGAATACGACCTAGTAACCACGCTCGTAAACTAGTCAAAGTCTTTGCAATAGAACAAATAAGATAAAGCGTAACGCAGTCGTAAAGGAAGAAAGTAAAAAGAAAGAGGCCGAAGCCTCTAGTCTTTACAATGCTTGGAACTCTGTCTCACTATATTGATTAACAGTAGCAATTACTTGCTGTATTCCGTCACGCGTACCTATCACATAGTTAAATGCGAAGATGTCGTTCTCTCCTTGAGAGTTCTTACCTACAGGGAATGTCGCAATAGAGTTATCCTCTTTAGCTGCAACAATGAAGTCGCCGTTAGGTCCGTTAACTACTTTGGCTTGTATATAGCCGTTCTCTTTAAGATAAGTGCTTAGCTTATTCATATCACAATTGTATTAAGTTATGCGTGTGTGTGTCTTCGTGACACTTAACGCGAGAGCTAGTGAATGTCTGTGCAATAGAACATACATTGAATTTATGTATATTTTGTGCGGGGGACATTCAAACTCCGTAACATAGGTGGGGTCTTTGCAATAGTTGGTCTACGCTCTCAAAGATTTCCTAGAGTAAAATTTTTTTTTTGGGATTTTTTTTCTAGCTTTGCACTATGGTATCAGAAAATGAAAAAACACAAACTTGCGGAGATAGAAACTGCGTATGTTGTAAAGGAGAAGCTACTTGTCCTCAATGCCCAGAGCATTGTCAATGTGGACAACCTAAAAGTCACATAGGATTTGACGATTGGATTGAAGATATGGAAGATGGCGATCAGCCAGAAGCTTGCTCAATTGATAACCCAGACTGCGAGAATTGCGGCAGTTAAAAAATTTTGTGTAACTTTGCACAATTAGAGACACGCATATTGCGTATCACCCCAGAGGGCCGAGAGGTAGTTATGGGGTCAGAAGTTGGATTGTAGATCCTAAATAAGGATTAGAGTTTTCTCCAATAGTCTCGGAAAGGAAGGATATAGCCCCTAGGTTGGACACATGTCACATAAGTAGGTGTGGTGAATTAACACTAGTTTTAGTGTCCATGGGTCTCCGGTAGTGCCGGAAGAACTACTAGAATGGTAAAATTCCAACTGAAATTGGTGTCCTAAAGGGGGAACCTGTATCTAAGCCTTAAATCTTAAAACAATTTACTTACATGAAATACTTACTTATCACTACACTAGCTGTAATGCTAGCCTGGGAACCTATAATTAAGAAAGACAAGATTATGCATTTCGGCGTGGGCTATATCTCTGCTCATGCTGCAACTAATATTCTACCTGAATATACAGATAACAAAAAGGTTATTAAGTATGGTCCGTTTGTAGCTTGCTTAGTTCTTGGTGTTACTAAAGAACTTGTAGATAAGTATGATTCAAACCCTAAATCTACCTTTGAATGGGCAGATATAGCCTACACAGCTGGAGGAGGCATAACTTTTTTCACTATTTCTTTGGATTTGTAAACAATTTTATTATAACTTTGCATTATTAACCAAATTATAGAAATAATGGCAAAGGAATTTACATTTCAACCCTTCGGAGCGTGGATCATTGTACCACGTCCAGATGCAAAAAAGACGGAATCAGGAATCATCCTTGATGACGCAACTGCAAAA